>Ga0213833_1000164_pt1 | contig 111486 bp, 105 predicted proteins | sample SWATP21_FD_160575 | JGI IMG/M metagenome (GOLD analysis project Ga0213833, IMG submission 160575) | Coastal seawater microbial communities from Marineland, Florida, United States - SWA TP2 #1 | ecosystem: Environmental > Aquatic > Marine > Coastal | place: USA: Florida | collected 2016-08-14
AACGGCTCTTTCGCATGGTCCATCCTCTCTTCGATGGACTCTACCATCCCGTGGCCGGAATTCAGGGGGCTGGGTCAGATGCGCCTTCTATATTCCTCACGATGGTCTCGTCTGCGTGGCATCGCTGCACTCCCAGCGGTCTCTGAAACCGTTAACTGGGGGCAGCACAGCGCCTCATCTGAGCAGAGTCACCGACTCTAATTCTCGAAAGCGCGTCCGGCTTTTATGGCGCCTTTCGGAGTCCACAAGCTTTTAATATGGCTTTAGAAATTGTCTTGTCCGACTTCCCGACAATTTCGGCATTGGCAATTTTGAGCGTATTTTTGAGCACGTCGCGGACATGGTCACAGGCGAGTTTGCGAGGCATGTCGCAGAAGCCTTGAAACTGCTCTTTGGCGATTAAGGCCGCTTCTTCCAACTGATCGCGCTTGCGAGGACGTCCTCGTGGGCGGGATGGTCGCGACTTAACGAGTTGGTCTCGCCTCAGCACGCGGACATCTGCGAAAATCAGGTCACCAAACCTGACACGATTGGCTTCCCACGTAATGTGATCACCCATTCGATACTCTGCGAAAAGACCACTTGGGATGCGCTTCGGCTGCGGATCGATCATCGGACCAATCTGAAGCCCGAAAGCTTGAACTTCTCCACTCTCTAACCATGCGTGAAAATCCCACTGTAGGCTGAGCTCCATCTGGAAGCGGGCTTCGTGTCGGTGAGAAATCTCTCGCGGCGCAAACGCCTCCTCTACAAGGCCTGAAGCTGGATGGAATTTTCCGGCCAATGGCCTGCTTTGTAGCGCGATAAGTCGCTCTCGATACCGATAGCCGGGAGCATCCTCTTCAAGAAGCTGAAGCCAAGCTTCACAGAGGGGAATCCCGCGGGTCCAGAACTTGCTATCGTCATTAGGCATGGTGGAGACAAGAAACATGACCCTCGATTTGCCCGCAACAACCAACTGTGATCGCTCGCACAGCTCTTGGCCTGTCCGATGCGAGCATTGGACGGAACAAGCGGTCAGCGCCAAACGCCCGCGCTCATCGCGCCGCCGCAATTCTGAACCGCTCATTCTCAGCGGCCACGGCATGTCGCTCAAAATCGACCGGGGCGCTCTGGTTGTGCGCAATGGCTTCACCCATCATCCTCAGGCGAACGAACCGCTTCGCTTCTTTCCCGGGGATTTGGATAATCCAGAACGGATCGTCGTGCTCGACGGAAGCGGCAGCCTCAGCTTCGACGTACTGTCATGGCTGTCAGAGCAAGGCGTCTCGCTCATTCGCATCAACTGGAAGGGAGAAGCTGTCTGCGTTGTCGCGGGCACAGGCTACGCTGCCGACCAGCAAAAAATAGACTGGCAACGGCGCATTCGCGCAAATGCCGCCGAACGCTTGAAATTCGCATCGAGCTTGGTTGAACGAAAGCTGTCCGCGAGCAGGACAACCTTGCTCGACATTGCGCCTGAATCACCCAAACGCCACGCGGCCCTTCAGGCCATCGAAGTCGGACTGTCAGAAATCCGCTCTCAAAATCATGACATAACCCGGCTTCGTGGGATCGAAGGGCGGTGTGCCAAGCCCTATTTCGCGGCATGGTCGGGATTGGAGCTGCGTTGGAAACAGGAGGGCCGTTCCCCTATTCCCCCTGCCTGGCGGACCTACCGACAGCGCTCCAGTACGCTTTCCGGTGTTCGGCCGAAAAACTGGAAAGCCGTTCACCCGATCAATGCCATGCTCAATTACGCCTATGGCACGCTTGAAAGTCTGTTGCGCGTTCGGGCAATCGCGGAAGGGTGCGACCCGCGTTTAGGGATTTACCACCAAGGTTATCAGGGCTCGTCAGCTTATGTCTTCGACCTGATGGAGCCGTACCGTCCGGAAGTCGACAGGGCCATTCTGAAATTCGCCCTCTCAGAGGCGTTCAGCGCCGCCGACTTCGTCTTGCGGAAGGACGGCGTGTGTCGCCTCTCCCCACCGCTTGCGGCCCGTATCGTCCAGCTTGTGTCAATCTGACTCAGTCTCGGCCGAATTGTCCGAAACTGACTCATCGAAGAAGTCTCGCGGGTGCACACCGAGGGCTTTAGCCAATCGCCCGAGCACAGCGACAGAGGGATTCTGCTGACCTCGTTCGATGCCGCCGAGATAGCGTAGATCAATCTCGGCATTGAGCGCTAAATGCTCTTGCGACATACGGATTTCCTTCCGCAGCCGCCGCACATTGGCACCGATGACAATCCCCCATTCCATGCGGAACAAGGGCTAAGAACCTGTCAATTCGGTCTAGGGTATATATGCCCGATTTTTGCATTGAAGTCGGGTATGACACAGAAACCGAAATACGAAGTGTGGGCAGATGGCCCGGAAGCCGATCCGGCCACGATGACGGCAACCGATGTGCTCGACGCCTTGGAAGCTTGCTACTGCGGTCGCCGCCCAGGCGAACGGGTTCTGCTCCGCGAGCTTGCCGTGGGGTGTGAAACTCGACGACGCATCGATGGCTTACTGATCGAGTTTCGGAGCGATAGGCGCGTCATGCGCACAGCCTACGAGGTGAAGGTTGATCGCCGCGACTTCGAAGAAGAGCTGAAATGCCCGGAGAAGCGGGCACCAGCGCTGAAGATCGCGGACCAATTCTATTTCGTCACCCCGATTGGCCTCGTGAAAGCGAACGAGGTACCGGACGACTGCGGTCTCATCTGGCTGGACGGTACGGGCCGACCGATCATGGCGAAGCACGCTCCTGTGGGCACCGCCGTCGCGCCCGATTGGCCGCTCATTCAAGCGATGATGCGTCAATCCTACCGACAGGGGCAGCAAGACGCGGCAAAGCGGGCTCAGCCCTCCTCATGGGACATCGTTTTCGACATCGCTCAGTCCCTGGCTGAGAGTGCGATCCGCCTCGCGGACATCGAAGGCGTTCCGCAGCGGGCGGCAGACCAGTTAAAGGCTCTGCAACGCGATTTGCAGCAACACGGCCATCGCGACCTCGCTCGGAATGTCGCCGACCTGGCGCGCTGGATGTCAAAGGAAGCCCGAGCGTTTCAGACGCGGCTGTCCTCGGAGTATCCCAACGATCATTAGGAAACCTTCAATCGAAATCGGGTATATATTGCTTGTTTTTGCCGTGCTGCTACGGCTCCACAAGCGTGATGCGGACCTGAGCGAGGAAGCCGGATGATGTTGAGAAAAACGCTCATTGCAGCGGTTGCCGCCTTGGCCACAGCCTGGACGGCAGGTGCGCAGGACTCTGCTAGCGAAAGTCGCGTACCGCGATCAGCGACAATCGCTCGTGACATCAACGGCTTTCAGCTTGGCGCTGATATCGAAGAGGTTCGCGCACGCACAGCCGTGACACACATCGCTGGCGAGACCTATTCCGCTTTCGCTGATGGTATCGAATATGAGTTTGGACTGACGCCCCTGGGCAGGGTTTTTCGAATTCGGTCGGTTCAGCCATTAGGCCGCTTTCACCCCGACGCGGAATTCGCCAACTCGCTAGCGGAGCGGCTAACACGGAAGTACGGGACACCCTCGACAAATCAGCTTCCCGATGGTCCGGCCTTCTGGTCTCTGGTCGAACCCATAGAGAGACCGGACGGACAGACCGTTCCGTTCCAAACGATGTCCGTCAGCGCCATGCTCATTGAAGCGGAAGGTCAGATGGCACTGGAACTGTTCATGCTCGACTTCCGCGTCCTCTGGGCCGACCAACAGGCCATAAACGCCGCCCCAAGCCAGGCCGCGCAAGACCGCACCCGCTTCTAGCCCAACACCCTGACATAGCCTGCGTGAGAATTCACCAGTTCGCTTTACCCCCCCCATTCCATGGGGAGGGGCGCCGCGGCACGCGGCGTTGCGTCAGCGACAGGCTCCACCGCCTCCCGGCGCTCACGCGCCGGCCCCTTCGACCCCTCCTTCGCCAAAGGCTATGGAGGGCCCACTTCCCCACATTGTGGGGAAGAAAGAGCACGACGCTTTCCCCGGACTTGTTCCGGGGCCGGCGGAAGTGGAGCGAAGAGGCAGAAGAGAAAGTGCGGCTGCGTATCAGCGCACCGGCACAGCGAACTTTGCGAAGGCGGTGGCGACCTGTTCGTAGACGTCGCGTTTCCAGGGGATGATCAGGCCGGGGATTTCCTCGAGGGCGCCCCAGCGCCAGGCGTCGAACTCGACCTCGCCATGCTGTTCCAGGTCGATATCGGCGTCCGAACCGGCAAAGCGCAGGGCGAACCAGCGCTGTTTCTGGCCGAGATGGCGCTTCTTGTGAAACTTCGGATCCTCGCGCACTTCGGGCGGATAGTCATAGGCCAGCCAGCCGGGGATCTCGCCGATGATGGAGACGCTGGCGGCGGGAATGCCGGTTTCTTCCTCCAGCTCGCGCAGGGCAGCTGTCCGGGCGTCCTCGCCCGGGTCTATCCCGCCTTGCGGCAATTGCCAGTTCCAGGGCGGCGGCGTGCCTTCGCGGCGGCCCAGCCAGACCTGGCCTGCGGTATTGAAGAGGGCGATGCCGACATTGGCGCGGTGATGGGGCCAGATATCCTCCGCGCCGGCCATCAGTGATGGCCGCTGGAGGCAGCGGGCGCGTGATCGTCGGCGCTTGCCGTACGGCGGGGTGCAGCCGATGGCGGCGGGGTTTCGGGCTGGGCCTCGGCGGCCAGCCGGGCTTCCAGGCGCCGCCGCGCCATCACGGCAGAGGGCGGTGCGAGCTGATAGCCGCGCATGTCCAGATTGGCGGCCCAGTCGCGCAATTGCTCGACGGTGGCCGGATAGGCGAAACCGGTACCCAGGGCGGCGCCGTTCTGGATCGCCAGGGCTTCGAGCGCGAGCAGGCGTTCGTCGATCGAGGCGGGGCTGGGATCCTCGTCGAGAATACGGTCGGCGATCGCGTACTCGATATCGGTCGCGTTGGCGGCGGCCTCGATCGTCGAGCGGCGGCCGGCACCGTCATGCAGGAAGGCGACGCCGCGCTGCTCCAGCGTGCCAAAGACCTGGCGCAGGGCGTCCTGGGAGGCCGAGAAACGGGCGCCGAGATAATTGGTCACGCCGAAATATCCCGTCGTGCGGCTGAGCAGCCAGGCGAGGCGGCGGCCGTTCTCCTCGGCAGCGCCGTCGGCCAGCAGGGTGTGCGGGCCGGGATCATTGTTGGGATAGTCGAACGGCTCCATCGGCGCCTCGATCAGAACTTCATGACCGGCGGCGCGGGCCCGGTCGATCCAGGCCTGGAGGTTTTCGGTATAGGGTGCAAAGCTGAGCGCGACTTCGGGCGGCAGCTCGTCGATCGCAGCCTGGGTGACGGTGCGGTTCAGCCCCATACCGCCGACGACAATGGCGATGGTCGGGGCGGCCGGATCGCCGTGGAAGGGCCGGGCATAGGCGCGCGAAGGGCGCGTGCCGTCGGGACCGATCACGGGCAGCAGTCCGCCCGGGCCCGGCTCGGTCAGCCCGGCAATCGGCGCGGCGCGCAGGGCATTCGGATTGGCCTGACCGGTCGACGCAGCGTGACGGGCTTCCGCATCGGCCGGATCGGATCCGCCAGGCGCGGACGGAGCGGCGTGGCCGGAGGCCGAAGCGCTGTTGGGCGAGCCGCCGAAACCGTCACGCACGCCGGCGAGGCTCGCATCGGCGTGATCGTCGGGTTCCAGGAAGCGGATCGGACGTTCGTCGGCGCCGTGATCATTGCGCAGACCGTCATGACCGGCCTCGGCCGTGTGCTGGGGCAGGGTGACAGGCTCGAACCCGCCGCGGGCGGCAGGCGGTGCCGTATTGGCCTCGCCGAACAGGGCGACACCGGCAATGACCAGCGAGAACAGACCGGCCGTCGCCAGTCCCGCGATCACGGGCGCGCGGACGGTCAGCAGCGGCTGGGCGTGGCGAAGAACGGCGGTCGTCATGGCTTCGGGCCTGTCAGGCAATTCCACAAGCGTCCGGCGGGGTGCGGACGCATTCGCTGCCTATGTGATCGATTCGGCCGTAAAAAACGGTTAACGGCGCCCCCCTTCCGGAAGGCGCCGCCAACAATTTTGCCATGGCAGGCGGCAGAGCCGCTATTGCAGCGAGGCCTGCTGGCTTTCCATCGTGCCGCGCAGGATCTCCAGCGCCCGGTGGAGCTGGTAGTCCTCGTCTTCCGACCACTCGGCCGGCGGCTGTTCGACGGAGGCGATATCGGTCTCGGCCCGGTGATCGCCATTCTCGTTCTCCAGCGCACCCGGCAGGTCGGCCTCGGAGGCGATTTCCGGCACTTCGTGCTCTTCATCCTCTTCCAGCGCCCAGGCGGAAATCTGGGTGTCCGGAATGATGCCGGTGGCCTGGATCGAGCGGCCGGCCGGCGTGTAATAGCGCCCCGTGGTGAGGCGCAGGGCGCCATCGCGGCCGCCGCGCAGCGGGATGATGGTCTGCACCGAGCCTTTGCCGAAACTGGTCATGCCGACGAGTTCGGCGCGTTCGCGGTCCTGCAGGGCGCCGGCGACAATCTCCGCCGCACTGGCCGAACCTTCATTGATCAGCACCACGATCGGGGCGCCGTTCAGCCGGTCGCCCGGGCGGGCATTGTAGCGCTGGGTGTCACGCGGATCGCGGGTGCGGGTGGAGACCACTTCGCCGCCATCCAGGAAGACATCGGTTACGCCGATCGCCTGGTCGAGCAGACCGCCCGGATTATAGCGCATGTCCAGGATCAGGCCCGGCAGCGGTGCGCCATATTCGTCCTCGAGCTCGGAGATGCCCTCCTGCACCATTTCCGTGGTGCGCTCGTTGAAGCCGGCGATGCGCATGTAGGGCACGCCCTCCTCCAGGCGGGTCGCAACGGTGCGAAGCGGGATGGTGTCGCGCACCAGGGTGACGTCGAACGGGTCTTCGTCTTCGCGGGCGACGGTGATGGTGACCGGCTCGCCGACAGCGCCGCGCATCAGGGCGACCGCATCGTCGACCGAGATGCCGACAATGCTCTCGCCGTCGACGGCGATGATCTTGTCATTGGTACGCAGCCCGGCGCGTTCGGCCGGCGTGTCGGAGATCGGCGAGACGATGGTGATGAAATCGTCGCGGCGCGTCACTTCCATGCCCAGACCGCCATATTCACCGCGGGTGGAGACACGCAGATCCTCATAGCTGTCGGGATTGTGATAGGTGGAGTGCGGGTCGAGCGAGGTCAGCATGCCTTCGATGGCGGCCTCGATCAGCTGGGCCTGGTCCGTGTCGGAAACATAGTCCGACTCCACACGGCTGAGCACATCGCCGAAGAGTTCCAGCTGGCGGAAGGTTTCCGTCCGATTGTCCTGGCTGCCCTCGGCCGAGACCGCAATGGCCACCGCGCCTACAGCGAAGGCAACCATCGAAGCGAAGACATTGATACGCATGCGAGCTCGCGTCCTTTGAGCGCGATAGTCCTGTGCTGGCGAGGTCACCGGCTCCGCAGCCACGGGGCCGGGTCGATCGCCACTCCGTCACGTCGCAGCTCCAGATACAAATCCGGTGCCGGTTGGGACTGGTCGGGCATCGCGCCGACGGGTTCACCCGCCAGAACGCTTTGTCCCACGCTGGCATAGGTCACCGCCATGCCAGCCAGTACGATATAGTAGTCATCGCCGACATTGAGTATCAAGAGACCGCCGTATGTGTTGAACGGTCCCGCGAACTCGACACGGGCGTCGAAGGGCGAGATTACCTGCGCGCGTGGCCGGGTCCGAATGAAAATTCCTTCAGAAGCTGTGCCATCTTCGCTCACCTGGCCGAAGCCGCGTTCGATCTCGCCGGCGGCGGGCGGGCGCAAGCGGCCCCGCGCATCGGCAAAGCGCAGGGTTTCCAGCGGTGTGACCGGGACGCGGGCGGACACCAGTTCGCGCGGCGGCCGGATGCGCGGCTCGGGCACGGCGTCCTCGATCTCGCGCCGGCGCGGGCTGACCGTGGGAACCACTTCCGCCATGCGCGACAGCTCGCCGATCAGGCTGCGGATCGAACGGGCGCGCTCGCCGGCGGAGCTGGAGGCTTCCAGCAGGGCCACGGCCTCATTGCGGCGCCGGGCTTCCAGCGCGCGGCGTTCGGCGATCAGGGCCTGCAGTTCGAGACGCTGGCCGGTCAGCGCATCCTCGCTCAGGGCGAGGGCCGTCTGCTCGCTTTCGATGTCCGCGCGAAGCGTGCGTAGTTCCTCCAGCTGGACCGACAGCGCCTCGGCCCGCTCCTGCAGGGCCGGCGCGACGTCCGCCATCAACGCCGCTGCGCGGGCAGCATCCGCGGCATCGCCGGGTGCGGCCAGCACGGCCGGCGGGGTCTGGCTTTCGATGCGCTGGATCGCCGCCAGCAAGCCGATCAGGGCTTCCCGGTTCTCGCCGAGCCGGGCCAGAAGGTCTGTCTCGCGGGATTGCAGGTCATCGAGCGAGGCCTGGGCTTCCAGCGCGGCCTGCTCGCTGGCCCCGACACGCTGGCCCAGCTCGACCAGCTGGCGTTGCATCAGCGCGACTTCTGTTGCCAGTTCCTCGGCCTGCCTCTGCATCGCCTCGGCCCGGGCCGCCGCCTCGCGCTCCTCCTCCTCAAGGCGCGCGGCTTCCTCCGGATCCGGCGGCACGTCGCCGGTCTGGGTCTGCATCAGGGCAAGGGCAGCGATAATGCTCAGCATGATGCCGCACGCGGGTCAGGGGCCATCGGTTCAGTCGCGGTGATAGGGCGTCCCGGCCAGGATCGAGACGGCCCGGTAAATCTGTTCGGCCAGCATCACACGGACCAGCTTGTGCGGCCAGACGGCAGGTCCGAAAGCGAGCATCAGATCGGGCTGGGGCAATTGGGTGCGGTCATGCCCGTCGGCACCGCCGATGCAGAACACGGCTTCGCGCACGCCCTCATCGCGCCAGCGGGCCAGCGTGCGGGCGAAATCGCGGGAGGTCATCGCCTTGCCGCGTTCGTCCATCAGCACCAGCTTGCAGCCGGCCGGCAGGGCCGCGGCCAGCGCACGGCTCTCGTCGCTGGCCGATGTCAGGGACCGGTTGTCGATTTCCTGTTCGCCAGCGGGGCCCAGGCCGATCGCCCGGCCGGTCGCGCTCGCCCGTTCGATATAGGTATCGACGAGTTCGCGTTCCGGCCCGGCCTTCATGCGGCCGAGCGCTGCGATGGTGAGCTTCACCTACTGGGCCGTGGCTTCCGGCGACGCGGTGGCGTCGGGTTCGACGGACCACATCTTTTCCAGATTGTAGAAGCTGCGCACTTCCGGCCGGAACAGGTGGACGATGACGTCGCCGGCATCGATCAGCACCCAGTCACAGGTCTGCAGACCCTCGACCCGGGCCTTGCCCTGGCCGTGCTCCTTGAGCTTGCGCACAAGGTGATCGGCCAGCGCGCTGACATGCCGCGCCGACCGCCCGGAGGCGACGATCATGATATCGGTGACGGAAGATTTGCCACGCAGGTCGATAGCCACGACCTCTTCGGCCTTGTCGTCTTCCAGCGAGTCGAGAATGAGTGTCTCGAGTTCCTCGACATGCGCGTCATCGCCGGTGACGCGAACTGCAGCGGCCGTTTCTTGCTCTTTACGGCGCGATAATTCCGTAGACAGGGCTGGTGTCCTCTCTGACATCCAAAAACAAACACGTCTTTCATAGCACGCTTTGCCGTCGCGTTCGAGACGCCAATCCGCGCTGAATCAGGCCTTCCGCGTGCTCCGGTGCCGCAGCGCGGTGGAGGAGTGCGGATGATAGGGTTCGGTCAGATAGGTCCAGGCTGGTGCCGCACAGCCGGCCAGGTGCCGGGCCTGGTCTTCATTGAGCCGGTCGCGGGCATGAATCTGCACCGCTGGCGACAGGCGAGCGCGAACCGCATCGGTCGGGCGGGACACGACGGCGATCGGATAGCTCGCGAAAATCTCGCGCCAATGGCCCCAGCGGTGGATGCTGGACAGGTTGTCGGCACCCATGATCCAGACAAAGCGCACATCCGGATACCGGCGTTTCAGCACGCGCATCAGATCGACGGTGCGATTGATCCCGAGGCGGGCCTCGATATCGCTGACCACCATGCGCGGCTCATTGGCCAGCTCGGCGACGGCATCCATCCGCCGGGCGAGATCGCCGGCCTGGCGTTGCTTGAGCGGATTCTGCGGCGAGACTAGCCACCAGACACGATGCAGATTGAGGCGGCGCATCGCTGTCCGGGCCACATGTAGATGGCCGGCATGGGGCGGGTCGAACGTGCCGCCGAACAGGCCAATACGCATGCCCGGGGCCAGGAGTTCGGATTTCAGCGGCGCCGATCTCATGACGCCTCCCGCTCAAGCACGAGATCGTCGACATGGATGAGCGCGGCTGCGCGGCGATAGCCCAGCCGGGTCTCGATCTCCTCGGTGCGGCACCCGGCAATCAGCCGAGCGTCGGCCGCGCTGTAGGCGCACACGCCACGGCCCACCAGCGCGCCCTGCGGGCCGAGAATGCGCACCGTCTCGCCGCGCTCGAACCGTCCGGCGACGGAGGTCACGCCGACCGGCAGCAGCGACTTGCCTGCCCGGAGCGCGGCTGCGGCACCGGCATCGACATGGATTTCCCCGGTCGGGCTTTCCGCGCCGGCGATCCAGCTTTCCCGAGCACTCGATGCGGTCCGGGCCGGGTGGAACCAGCTGCCATGGGAGGTGTCGCGCAGGCTGACCAGCGGATGCGGTGCCGTGCCCAGCGCGATGGCGGTAGCGCAACCCGAGCGGCCCGCCAGCTCGGCCGCGAGGATTTTCGTGCGCATGCCGCCCGTGCCGACCGCCGCCTGGGCATTGGCCTCGCCGGCCATTGACCGGATGCGATCGTCGATCACGGGAATATCGTGCAGGCAGGCGGCTTCGGGGTGTTTGCGCGGATCGGCCTCGTACAGACCGTCGATATCGGAGAGGAGGACCAGAAGATCCGCGCCGATCAGCTGGGCGACACGGGCGGCCAGACGGTCATTATCGCCATAGCGGATCTCGTCGGTCGCGATCGTGTCATTCTCGTTGACCACCGGCACCGCGTTCAGCTCGACCAGCGTGTTCAGCGTTGCCCGGGCATTGAGCCAGGAGCGCCGGTTCTCGGTGACGTCCAGTGTCATCAGGGCCTGGGCGGCGGTCAGTCCGTGCGGCTCAAGGGCTGCGTCCCAGGCGGCCAGAAGGCGCGGTTGTCCGGCCGCGGCGGCGGCCTGTTTCTGCTCGAGTGACAGGACGGGCTGGGTGAGGCCGAGGCGCGACCGGCCCAGCGCAACCGCGCCGGAGGACACGATCACCACGCGGCAGCCCCGGGCGTTTAATCGAGCGATGTCGTCCGCGATCGCGGTCAGGACGGCAGGTCCGCCCTGCAGCAATGAGGAGCCGACCTTGACGACCAGCGTGCCGACGGCGTCGAAAGCAGGCCGTGTCACGGCGCCCAGCCGTCCTCGCCGGCTTGGGCTTCGCGGGCGGCCTCGATGCGGCGGTCCTCCAGCACGACATCCCAGGCCTTGCCGCAGATCTCCTTGATGCCGGTGCCGGCAACGCCGGAAATCCGCATCACCTTGCGGCCGCTGACCGCTTCGAGTGCGGCCACCTTTTCCGCGATATCGTCCTCGCTCATTGCGTCGATCTTGTTGAGCGCGAGGATTTCCGTCTTCGTGTCGAGCCCGGCGCCATAGGCTTCCAGCTCGCCGCGCACCGTCGTGTAAGCCGCTGCCACGTCTTCCTGTGTGCCGTCGACCAGGTGGATCAGAGAGGCGCAGCGCTCGATATGACCGAGGAAACGGTCGCCGATGCCGGCGCCTTCATGAGCGCCCTCGATCAGGCCGGGAATGTCGGCGACGATAAAGCGCGAACCCGGGCCCAGATCGACCACGCCCAGATGCGGGTAGAGCGTGGTGAAGGGATAGGCCGCGATCTTCGGATGGGCGCGCGAGACGACCGACAGGAAGGTCGACTTGCCGGCATTGGGCAGGCCGACCAGGCCGACATCGGCGATCAGCTTCAGCCGCAGCCAGACCCAGCGCTCCTCACCGGGAAAGCCCGGCGTCGATTTGCGCGGCGCCTGGTTGGTCGAGGATTTGTAGCGGGCATTGCCCTTGCCGCCATCGCCGCCGCGCGCCAGCAGAACGCGCTGACCCACTTCTGTCATATCGGCGAGAATCTCTTCCTTGTCCTCGTCGAGGATCTGCGTGCCCGCCGGCACTTGCAGCACCACATCCTCGCCACCGGCGCCGGTGCGGTTTTTGCCCATGCCGTGCTGGCCGGTATCGGCCTTGAAGTGCTGCTTGTAGCGGTAGTCGATCAGCGTGTTCAGACCGTCCACGGCCTCCACCCACACATCGCCGCCCTTGCCGCCATCGCCGCCATCGGGACCGCCATATTCCACATAGGCCTCGCGCCGGAAGGACACGCACCCTGCGCCCCCGTTTCCGGAGCGGACATAGACTTTGGCCTGGTCGAGGAATTTCATGATGAGGGCTTCTTGGCTGCAGCGTCAGTTTGAACCGGATGTCCATATAGGAAAACCCGGCGAAGATCAGTGGCTTTGTGCGGCGGCGGCTAGACTGCCGCCTCGCGCACCATGTTCAGACTGTTCGCCTTGCCCATGCGGGCCATGGCGAACAGGTGTTCCGCCTCGCCTGTATAAGCAAAGCCGAGCTTTTCCAGCACGCGGCCCGAAGCCGGGTTGTCGTCATAATGACCGGCAATGAGGCGGGATGCGCCCAGCGTCTGCGTGCCCAGAGAGACCAGGGCCCCGCCGATCTCGGTGGCAAAGCCCTGCCCCCACCAGGGGCGACCGATCCAGTAACCGATCTCCCAGTCGGCTTTCGGCGTACGCCGGAACACGCCGCCGCCGCCGATGACGGCACCTTCGTGCTCGACCGTGAGCGACTGGTTGCCCTGCGGCGTCCAGGCCGCGCGGGTGATCAGCACCCACATCTCGGCGCCCAGCGACGGGTAGGGATGGGGAATGCGGGCGGTGTTCTTGGCCACATCATACTCGCCGCAATAGCGGGATATGGCGGGGGCATCGTCCAGCTCGGGCAGTCTGAGCAGGCATCTGGCCGTTTCGATCCGGGGTCCCATGGCCGGCGTCTCCGGGGGAAAGAAAAAGGGGAGGCGGTGGCCCGTCTCCCCTTTTTCGCGCGTCTGGCGCTTCCGGACCCCGCTTTACGCGGTCGGCCCGGCTATGTCCCGGACCGCCTTACTCGGCTGCGTCGGCAATCGGTTCAACCGATACGAAAGCCTTGCCGCCAGACTTCTTGGCGAACTTCACGCGGCCTTCGGTAAGGGCGAAAAGGGTGTGGTCCTTGCCCATGCCGACATTGGCACCCGGATTCACCTTGGTGCCGCGCTGGCGCACGATGATGTTGCCCGGAATAACCGTCTGGCCACCGAACTTCTTGACGCCAAGGCGCCGGCCTTCTGAGTCGCGACCGTTACGGGACGAGCCGCCTGCCTTTTTGTGAGCCATGGAATAGCCCTCCTATAACGTTACGCGAGCGACTTGGCCGCTTCGATCCAGTTGTTAGCTTCAGCCTTGGCCTTCAGACCGGAGACGGTCTCGTTCAGGCTGTCCAGGTCGGCTTCGGTCCACGCCGCGATCTGGGCGAAGGACGTCACACCGGCTTCGTTGAGCTTCTTGGCGAAAGCCGGGCCGACACCGTCCAGCTGGGTCAGGTCGTCATTGCCGGCCTTGGCAGCGGCCTTCTTCGGAGCTGCCTTGGGCGCTTCGGTCTTGGCTTCAGCCTTCGGAGCCGCAGCTTTCTTCGGGGCCGCCTTGGCCTTCGGAGCGGCTTCGGCCTTGTCGGCCGTCTTCGGCGCAGCCGTAGTCGACTTCAGCTTCGTCTTGGCGGTTTCGCCCGGTGCCACGATTTCCGCGATGCGCACGAGCGAGCCCCACTGACGGTGGCCCTTGGTGCGGCGGTAGTTCTGGCGGCGGCGCTTCTTGAAGACGAGAATCTTGCGGGCACGGTTGGTGTCCAGCAGCTCGCCGATCACCTGGGCACCGTCGACGAGCGGCGAACCGACCGTGACACCCTTGTCCGAGCCGAGCATCAGCACATCGCCCAGCGCCATCGTGTCGCCGGCAGCGCCGTCGATCTTCTCGATGCGAATTTCGTCTCCGGCGGCGACGCGGTACTGCTTACCGCCGGTCTTGATCACTGCAAACATGATCTCTCGATCCTTTTCTGCGACACGTCCGGCCCTTGTCTGGCGGGTCCGGCGGGTCCTTTTTCTTCACTCCGTATGCCCGGAGCGTTGTTCACTGTTTATGGGCCCGCACAGACGGGTCCGTGCGAGCAGGAGCGGGCGTTATACGCATGCGCAGCCAAGAGTCAATGAAATGAGCAGTCACAGCATGCGCACTGCCATGCTGCGGGCCCGCAGTACTGCCCTCTTGATTTTGTCGGTCCGCTCAGTCAAAACCCCCGCTCCCCGTGCGGAGAGGTGCCGGAGTGGTCGCCCTCGCGCTGGCATTTGCCAGCGCTCTCCTCTTGATTTTGTTCGACCACTCAGTCACAACCCGCATCCCCGCGGAGAGGTGCCGGAGTGGTCGAACGGGGCGGTCTCGAAAACCGTTGTGCCTTTACGGGTACCGAGGGTTCGAATCCCTCCCTCTCCGCCATATTTCCCTGACATTGCGAAGACTGACGGGCTGCACGGCAATTCCCGCCGCGTTTCCGCGACGTAGCCCCATTCCCGGTTTCCAAGACCGCCCGTCTCTCGCCGATTTCTCACCTATTCGCCCCCGCGTCTCACCCCGCCGTTTGAGGCAGGTCCGGTATCGCCCTTTCCCTGATACCCCCGCAAAAACAGGGACAAATCGCAGAATAACAGGGTGCGATGATCTTGGTGCCCGATTTCGGCGCGACTTTTCAGAGAGATAGAGGCGGTTTCCCTAAACATCCCATCAGGGAATTCTCCTTCCCTGCTCGGGACTAAAACAGGGAAGTTTCCGGGCACATCAGGGATGCGGGTAATCAGATGACGTCGGCAAATCCGAGCGCCTCCACCTGGCGGTCCCAGTCCAGCGGGATGGGGGTCTGCAGGAGTTTGTGGAGGGTCAGTTCCGGCGGCTGGCGACCCTCCAGAATGGCCGCGGTGATCGCGGGCGAGAGGAGCGCCAGACGGACGCGCTGCTTGATCGGGCTGTTCGTCCAGCCATGGCGCCGGCCGATCGCGCCCATGGATGTGCCCTGCCGGATTTCACCGAGCCACTGATGCGCCTTCGCGATGGCGTTGATCAGGGTTTTGTCCGGTGCCTGTTCGACCGCACCGGTGACGATCTTCACCTCCACCCCGCGCCGGCGCAGCGCGAACCCGGTCTCGATGCACAGCGCCGCGTCGGCGAGCGCATCGGGTTCCAGCCCCAGCATCCCGGCCAGCCCACTCCGACCGAGCCGGATCTTCAGCCTCTCCGGCGCCACGGTGACCCGCTCGACCACGGCCTGCATCGCATCACTGTCCTGGGCCGCCAGCCGGGCATGGACCCGGCGCAGGGCGTCCTGGGTGGTGTAAAGGGCGATGGGATCGGGGTCGTGAAAGAGACGCTCGCCGGCTTCCGCCAGATGGTGGGCGATGGCCCCGCACACCGCGCGCTCCAGCTGGAGGGCGGGCAGGCGCCAGCCGGAGGGATCGTCCTTGGTGCCCTTGAGGAGGCGACGGGAGACATAATAGCGGATGCGCCGGGTCCCGCGCTTCGTGGTGCGTTTGGAGTGGGAGGGGGTGAGCCGGTCGCCGGTCTCGTCGAACAGCGTGCCGGCCAGGGGTGATCTGGCCTCGGGCTGTTTGAGCTTCCGGGTGGCGCGATCGCGCACGCGGGGCCGGGCGGCATGGGCCTGGAGCTTGTCCTGAACGCGGGTCCACAGGGCCTCATCGATGATGGCTGCATGCAGCCCCTCATGGACCTGATGCTTGTGGCGGATGCGGCCGGCATAGACCGGGTTGGTCAGGATGGCATGGATGGCGCCATGGGAAAGCACGGCGCCGCCCCAACGCACACCGCTTTTAAAGGCGCGGCGTTTCGAGCGGATGCCGAGGTCCTTGGCTTTCCGGGAAACCGTGGCAAGGCATTCGTGTTCGTCGTAGAGCGTGAAGATCGTGCGGATGTGCTTGGCCTCGCCGGTGTTGATCACCAGGCCGCGCTGATTGTTCTGGCGCGCCACGTCATAGCCCAGCGGGGTCACCCCGCCCATCCACATCCCCTTCCTCTTTGACGCTGCGATCTTGTCGCGGATGCGTTCGGATGTGACCTCACGCTCGAACTGGGCGAAGGATAAGAGCACGTTCAGCGTCAGCCGGCCCATCGAGGTGGAGGTGTTGAAGGCCTGGGTGACCGAGACGAAGGAACAGTTGGCCGCATCGAGCCGATCGACCAGGCGCGCAAAATCGGCGAGCGACCGGGTCAGCCGGTCGATCTTGTAGACGACGATCATGTCCACGCGGCCGGCATCCACATCACTCATCAGGCGCTGGATGGCGGGCCGTTCCAGCGTGCCCCCGGAGATGCCGCCATCATCATAGCGCTCCGCCACAAGCCTCCAGCCCTCTGCCTTCTGGCTGGCGATGAAGGCGGCGCAGGCCTCGAACTGGGCGTCCAGCGAGTTGAAGTCCTGGTCCAGCCCTTCCTCGGAGGACTTGCGGGTGTAGATGGCGCAGCGAAGGGTGCGGCGTGTCTCCATCACGATGCCCTGCTGCGCGAGACCAGGCCGAAGAAGCGCGGGCCGGACCAGTGGGCGCCGGTGATGCGTTTCGCGATCGCGGAGAGCGAGCCATAGGTCTCGCCGCGATAGCGATAGCCGTCTTCCACCACATCGACCCGGTGGGTGACGCCATTCCAGGTGCGCAGCAGCTGGGCGCCGGGTCTGAGCTGCGGAGCGGCGGGCCTGGGTGTGTCCCCGGCGGCCATCGCCTGGAGCCTTTTGACGAGCCGCGGGCTGAGCCCGCCCTGCGCCCGGACCTGGAGGTCATAGGCGAGAAGGCGGGCCAGGAAGGCCTGGCGGAGACCGCGCGGCGGTTGTTCGTCGAAGGCCTCCTGCCAGAGGTCCACCAGCGCGCTGCGCGGCTGATCGACCAGGCCGTCCAGGTCGATCTCGAGCGCTCGCTTGCGACACGCCATCAGGCGGGCTCCACGAGCTTGTAACGCGAGGACCGGCTGCCCTGGAGCGGCGGCAGCTTGTCGATCGTGTGACCCGCCTTCTTGAGCCCGGTGAGTGCGGCCCTTGTGGTGTGCGGTTGCCAGTCCAGGGCGGCGGCGATGTCCGGCACGGTGGCGCCCGCCTCGGCCTGAAGCAGGGCGATCAGCTGGTCCTTCTTGCGCGTCTTCTTCGTGCTGGTGGATTTGCTCGGGTCCACCGGTGCCGGGGATGGAGTCTCGGCTTGCGTTTCGGCCTGCGTGTCGGCTGAAGCCGCGGGCGGGGCCAGGGCGGCGCGGCCGATATCGGTGAGGCTGATCCCGTCCTCGCCCGAGACAAGCAGCCCCTGTTCGGCGAGGTGGGCGATCTGTTTCTCGCGCGCCTTGCCTTTTACGGGCAGGGCACCGAGGGCGTCGGCGTGCACCGGCCCGTCGGCCTGGCTCAGGGCGTCAAGGACGGCGATATGGGTTTTTGTGAGTTGGGGCATGGTGGGTCTCCGGTTCGTCGGCCTGCGGGATGCGGGGCCTGGCACCGGCACAAGCCCGGCGCACAAGGCCGGGCGGTATGCCCATGCACGCTTGGGCAGGCGGCGAAGTCCAGTCCCAGGGGTGGGTTTATTCGATCCGGTAGGTGGACCGCCGATCGCCGCTTCGGCGATACCGGGTCAGGCGATAGCCATCGCGCCGCAGGCCGGAGAGAACGGCGGAGAGGGCGCCCGCCGACCAGCCGAAGGCGGTCTCGATCTCCTCGGCGGTGGCCCCGCCGGGCTGTTGCAGCCAGGCGATCAGCGCAGCGCGTTTGGTGCCCGGTGTGATCGCGGCCGTTCGCAGGGGCGGGGCGATGGCGCGAGCCTGCTCGATCAGCGCTTCCAGCCCGACCAGGCGGGAACGCAGGGACGGCGTATCGATCTCATCCTCCAGTTCGCGCGTCAGCCGCAGGGCCTCGCCCAGCATGTCGGATAGTCGATCGCTCATATCTGCCCTCCCGATCCAGCGGATGGGCATGACCGCTTGGGCGGGCCGGCAAGTCCACCGGGAAACCGGACAGGGTGTGCAAACCGTGTCGGCCGCACCGACGGCCTCGACGTTCCCGCTCAGCGGTCGAGGTAGATGAGTTCGGTGAATGTTGCGATGCCGTGGTCACGGGCGGCTCGTTCCGTCCAGGCCATGAGCTGGCTGAGCGCATCGACCTGGTCGTCATTGCGAGCATTGGGAAAGGCGGCCAGCTCGTGCAGGAAAGCGGTCCGCCAGTCCGCCTTCGCCGGCAGCATGACATCGCCGGCTTCCAGCCGGCTTGATTGCACCATGAGGCGTTCGACTTTCGCCCCCTTGACCGGCACGCCGATCGGCGTGGGAACGCCGGCCACATCCAGCTGTCGAAGATCGTCCAGGAGCGGGGTCCCGTTGGCGGCCTTCTCGACGAGCACGACATCGGCCTGCCAGTCCCGGGCCAGCGCGATCAGCTTTTTCTTCTGGGCAGGATAGTTGATCCGGTCGCGATAGACGTCGAGCACCCAGATGCGTTTGCCGCGCACCAGCGCGGTTATGCAGACCGAATAGTCCGCGCCGGTGCTGTCGCTGACGGCCAGATCCCAGCTTTGCACGATCCGGGCACGGGGGTCCGTTTCGCTCTCCTCGGGAAGCCGGTCATAGGGTTTCAGCCACTCGGGACGGACCAGATTGCCGTCCAGCGGAACCGGGCGCTGCAGATACTGTGCGGAAAAATCATACGCGCTCATATTGCGGCGGATTTCCCCAAGGGTGTCCAGCGGCTCGCGGTCCGGCTGGAGCGCCTCGCCGGCCTTGCGTTCGAAAAAGCGGTCCGCGCCGATCTCGATGCGTTCATCGCTCTGGGCGATGGCGGGCAGGTCGAGATGATCCCAGCCGCCTTGTGTGAGGAGGTGGGCGGCCAGATCATCGTCGTGCAGGCGCTGCATGACAACGATCACGGCGCCGGTGCGCTTGTCATTGAGACGGGTCAGGGCGGTGTTCGAGAACCAGTCATTGACTGCCTTGCGGCGCGTATCCGACAGCGCATCGCCAGCCTTGATGGGATCGTCGATGATCAGGATATCCCCGCCCCGCCCGGTCATCGCCCCGCCCACCGTGGTCGACAGGCGGCCGCCATGGCGTGTGGTCTGGAAATCATGTTCGGCAGCGCGGTTGCGCGCAATGCGCGCGCCGGAAAACACCCGGCGATACCAGGGCGACTGCATGACCGTGCGGCAATCGCGGGCATGCTTGCCGGACAGATCCTCGCCGTAGGAGGCGGTGATCACGCGGCAGGTCGGGTCGTGGCCAAGCAGATAGGCGGGAAAGGCCACCGAGACCGTCATGGATTTGAGCGAACGCGGCGGCATGGTGATCAAGAGGCGCTTGACCTTGCCCTGGCGAACCTGGTCCAGCTTCCAGGCGATCGCGTCGAGATGCCAGCCCGGCGACAGTTCGCCGCCCGGCTCCAGCTCGCGGAACGTCCTTTGAAGAAAGCTCGAAAAGTCCGTGCGCAATGCCGCGTCGAAGGCGTCGATATCGTGGATCATGTCGAACTCCGTCGCTTGATGAAGTTGTCCAGGATGGCCGCGTCATCCGCGCTCAGGGCCGGCTCATCGGGGCCTTCTTCGGGCAGGCCGAGATGCTGGCCGATCAGGCGCACCAGTGTGTCCGCCGCTCGCGCATCGCCCTTGAGGGCTTTTGCCGTGATGGATTTGAGCAGCAGGCGTTGCTTGGACAACACCACCGGCTTGCCGTTCTCGCGCACCTCGATCGTTTCGGTGAGTTCTTCCATGAGGTCGGTGCGGAAATTCTTCACGCCTTTCGGCCGCCCCTTGGGATTTCCCGATTGCCCCTTCGTGAACCGGGTATGCCGGGGCGGCTTGCCGTATCCGACCTCGTAGTCCTTGTCCTTGCTCATGCCTGATCCTCCTCGATGGCGCGCCGCCAGTGCGCGTCCTCGATTGTCTCCCCGGTGTTGGCCAGCACGGCCTTTTCGCCCGTCGCCTCTTGAAAGCGCCGGACGATCAGATCGACATAGCGTGGGTCGAGCTCGGCCAGCGCGGCGCGCCGGCCGGTCTCCTGGGCCGCCAGTAGCGTGGCGCCGGATCCGCCGAAGGGATCGAGCACGAGATCGCCGTGGGCGGTCACGTCGCGGATAGCATCGGCGACCATGGCGGTCGGCTTTACGGTCGGATGAAGCTTGAGATCCGCCCGGCGCGCATGAACGCCGGGATAGGCCCACACATTGCTGCGATGGCGACCCTGGCGGCCCAGCTGGACATTGTTGCGGTGCGGGGCATTGCCATGGCGGAAGACGGCGACCAGCTCGTGCTGGGAGCGATAGAGCGACCCCATGCCGGCGGCCTGCTTGTCCCAGACGCACAGATTTTTCATAGGCCCGAGCCCGGCCTCGCCGGATTGAATGAGATCGGCGATGTGACGCCAGTCCATGCATACGAAGGCGATGGCGCCGGGCCGGCTGGCCCCCTTGAGGCGCGCGAACATCGTATCCAGAAAGCCGCGGAACTCGGCCGCGCTCATCTCACCGGACGCCATCACGAACTCGTCGTGGTGGACCGAACCCAGCCCGCACACATGGCCGGATATGGGGACATTATAGGGCGGGTCGGTGAAGACGGCATCGGCCGTCTCCTCGCCCAGCAGGGCGGTATAGGTGTCCGCCTTGAGGGCGTCGCCGCAGACAAGCCGGTGGCGGCCCAGCTGCCAGACATCGCCGACACGGCTGACCGGCGGTCCGGGGTCCGGCTCGGGCACGGTTTCCGCAGGCGCGTCTTCATCGTTCTCCTGCAGCAGGACATCGATCTCGCCGGTCTCGAACCCGATCGCCTCGATCTGAAAGTCCAGTTCCATCTCCAGGAGAGCACCGATTTCCAGGCGCAGAAGGTCCTCGTCCCAGCCGGCCGTCTCGGCGAGGCGATTATCGGCGATGACATAGGCCCGCTTCTGGGCCTCGCTCATATCGGCCAGGCGCATCACCGGCACGTCGTCCAGGCCGAGCGTCTTCGCCGCTTCCAGCCGGCCATGGCCGGCGATCACGCCATAATCGCCATCGACCAGGATGGGATTGGTCCAGCCGAACGTCCTGACGCTCTCGGCGATCTGCTCGATCTGGCGCTTCGAGTGCGTGCGCGGGTTATTGGCATAGGGGCGAAGCGCCGAGACCTTGACGGTCTCGACGCTCAAGTCGCGGATCGGCGCGGTCACAGGCGCCTCCCCAGGCGCGTACCCTTTTTGTCGCAGATCAGCTCGTAGCGTGGCGAGCGCAGGATCAAGGGCGTGCCGGTGATGTCGTGCTTGTAGAAATAGGCCCATTGCACCGTGCCCGGCGTTGTATTCGGGTCCAGCAGCATCTGGGTTGTGCAGTGCGTATAGCCTTGCAGAGGCAGGGCTGGCGGCGGTGAAACAAGGTTCTTCATGAGACTTTCCTTTCGTGTATGGAAAGGAAATCGATGTCTCGTATCTCCGAGCTGGAGTCGTCCGCCGAATTCGTACCGCTCGGCCTATTTCTTCTTTTTTCGTTGAATGTGGCGTTTGAGGGCCGTGCTGACGTAGCTGTCGACGTCCCTGGGCCTGTCGGGATTTTCGATGGCGATGAGTTTGACGCACGCCGTGATGAACTGCCCGGCCGGTGTGGCCGACCGCGAGGAATGTGCACCGGCCGCGGGCCGATTGTGATGAGTGACGTCTTTCTTTGTGATCCTAGTGTAGAACTTGGCGAGTTCATCGATCAGCCAGTCGATTTCGTGATCCGCATCGGGACCGCGCTGCGTCATCATCTCGTCGCGAACGGAGCGAGCCGCTTCGCGCAAGATGTCGTCGGAGATTTCGTCATGCGCCAGCCGCCGCGTCAGCCCTTTCACGAGACCCCTTTGCCAAAGCGCGTTGATCATCGCGTCTTCGGCCCGTCCGTTGAGACGCATTATGTCCGGCCCCGTGATCCGGTCGAGTTTGAGAAGCTCTTCGAGCGCGGCTCCTGCCTCGGCCTGGGTAAACTTCTTCGGCCCCCGGCCGTCCCAGTTGCGATAGAACGCGGCAATGTCGGTGAGTTGGTGGCGGAGGCCGGCGATCGTGTCGGCATCGGTCTGGCCGAGGTGTTCGGCGATCTCTTTGAGCGCCGCGTCGGACACCTCCAGGGGTTCGACGTCGTGGAAGCCATCATCGCCATGGTGGGGATCGTGGCGTCGGGTCATGTCCGGGCTCCTTTATTCCAGGTGAGCCTCGATCACATCCCATCAGACTGTCCCGGATCAACTATTACTTCGGCCGCACGGGCGAGCCGCTCGGCCTCCGCGATCCGCGCCAGTAGTGGCGCAATATCCTCCGGCAGGGCGCCGGCCTGGTTCTGCGCGGCCAGGGCGGCAGCGCTTTCCAGACAGGCGGTGATTTCCGCCATCAGGTGGTGGAAGAGGTCGGCGCGATCCTCTTCCGCCGGCATCAGCGGTCCAGCCGCTCGATCAGCGCCTGCGCGATGGCGCGCATGCTGGTGAGCCGGTAGCGCGCATACTTGTCGTCGCTGGTATGGCGCGGATTGGGTCGCAGGGACATCTTGTCCTTGCCCGGCTGGGCGATGTCGGGAACCTCGGCGGAGGGCACCAGCCAGGCGGTCTCCAGCTGGCCGGTCGTGCCGTCTATGGCGACGGCCAGCAGCGCCAGGTCGGGAGTGTCGCGCCAGGTCTTCTTGCGGATATCGAACTGGACCGTGCGGGGCCGGTCGGGGCTCAAGAAGGTCCAGCTCTTGATCTGAAGCCCGATCGTGGCGTGGCTGACCTTGTCATGGATCATCACGTCGATCGCGTCATCATCGACCAGCGGGACATAGCATGAAAACCGGCCGTTCGAGGCGAGCATCAACTGGGTGGCGACCATGATCTCGGCGGCGGCGCCGAGCTGGCCGCCGGTGGGGCGGGGTGGTGTGTGCGTCTGGGTCATCATGGCGACTACACACGCTTGGATAGCGCGGGGAGTCAACCAGAAAAGAGACTCATGGGCTGTAGATCAATCGGATGCATCACTATCGGATATCCGGATGGATATTCGTCATCGGCTTTCGGCCAACATGAAGCGTCTGCGCAAGGCAAGATCCTGGTCCCAGGAGGAGCTGGCCGATCAGGCCGGCCTGCACCGCACCTATATCTCCGGCGTGGAGCGCTGCGTGCGCAATCCCACCATCACCGTGGTCGAGAAGATCGCTCTGGCCCTGGGTGCGGGGTATGACGAGCTATTGGGGTGAGGATGGGCGCTCCAGCGGTTCCAGGCCGTAGCGGGTGCGCAGGGCATTGGTGCTGCGCCACCCCTCGTCTTCCGTTACGGACCGGCAGGCTGTCTGGAATGCGTATTCCTGCGACGGCATGTCTGCGCCATCCGCGGCCTCGATGTCTTCCAGATGGCGCTGGGAGGGATCGTTGTCCCAGAAGTAGCAGACATCCTCGCCATCGCGGTGGACCGCGATCGCCGCATCAAGGGTAAGGGCCCGATCCACCCCGCCGACTTGAAAGGGATAGCCGTCCGGAAGCGGTCGATCGAGACTGGGGCAGAGTTGGCGCAGGGCCTCGGACGTTTCTGTCAGCGACAGATCGACAATCTCCACATCCCAGGTCGGGAAGGGGTCATGCGCGTCCGGCGGAATACGGTCCGCCTCGATCCGGGCGGTATAAGCCAGCTCTGATTGTGAAACGTGGTCGGAGGTGAGGCGAAGCGGGGCCCTGCCGCAGATGCGCCGCGCGGTGTCCGGGAGAACCGTGATCGGGCCGAGCTGATGGGTGATGCCGGCCTCCTGCGACAGGCGGGCCGCGATGGCATCATCAAGCGCCGGTCTCAAGCCGCGCTCCACCGAGGAAAGATGCTTGGCCGGTGCGACCCGGTTTTGCGGCGTCATCAGTGTTTCAAAATCGCCGGTCTCGGCCAGACGCGGGCACCAGGCGGAGACCTCGTCAGGGCTCGCGTCGGCATTTACCAGCGTCATCGGCAGCGTGTTGGTGTGTTCGTGCCGACGTTCGAAGGCGTCGATCCGGGCAAGAAGCCAGCGGGGCGACCAGGCCCGGTCCTGCGGCGTGGAGATCTGGTATTCGCCGCAGACATGGTCGCCATCGCGAACGCCCGGATAGCCCAGATCGAGAATATAGGTGTCCTCAGGCATGTCCGGCCAGATACGGTCCAGGCTGTGCATGATGACACCGCCAGGGCCGCCTTGAGGCAGTTCCACCGCTTCCGGGTCGAAGTCCGGGAAGGGCGGTAGAGGCAGGTTTGGCTCCAGCACCTCGGTGCGCAGGTTGTCGGGCATGTTGGGGCAGGCCTGATCGAGCGCCGCGGCATCCGCCGTCCGGTCAATCACGGTGATCTTGGGTACGGTGGTCCAGGGAAGATCCACGCTCTCGCCTGGCTCGACGCGCAAGATGTAGACCGCCACGACCTCATAGTCGGCATCGGGCAATTCATGGGTGTAGGAGCCGCATAGATGCCCGTTGTCGACAAAGGTGGGCGAGACCATCAGGCGTGGCGTCGGAGCGTCTTCGGGGATCTCGCCCCAAAACGCATGCATCATGCCGGTCGCAAGATCGTGCCACGCGCGTCGATCGGCAGGCTCCTCCGGCCACACGCCGACATAGTCGCCCGGCACCGCTTCGGTCTGACTGGCGACAAGGCTGCTCGCGGCGAGCAGGGGCAGAAGAAGAGGGGCCATCATGAGATCGATCCTTGCGTGCCGGGTGTGATCGGTGGGGTGAGTGCGCTCTGTTTCGTCATCGAGCCCTAATCATCCGGCGTGTGAAAGGCGCACATGCGGTCCCCGTCGCAGGCGGCCAGCCGGGTGCGCATCATCGCATTCATCCGCTCGTACTGGTCCCGTGCCGTCTCATAGTCGGTAAAGCGGCACAGGGGTCCGATGTCGCGCGGATAGCCGGGCACATCGGCCGGCCAGTCAACGCCGGGCAGGGTGGCAAAATCATTCTCCCAGAAATGGCAGACCAATTCGCCATTGCGATGGGCCTCGATCGCCGCCTCCAGGCTCTGCGCATCGTCAAAACCATTGGCCTGGTTGCCATAACCCTCCGGGCGCGGCTGGTCGAAGGCCGGGCAGGCCTCCCGTCCGGCCTCCATCCCGCTGAGCAGCGCCACTTCGACAATCTCCACATCCCAGCTTGTAAACGGGTCCTGCGCTCCCGCCGCCACGCGGTCCGCGGCGATCCGGGCGCTGAAAGCCATCGGGCTGATCGTCGTGTCATCGGAGGTCAGATGGACATTGAGCGTGCCGCAGACCTGGCGGGGCGATTGCGGCAGGAGGGTGATCTGGCTACCCAGTGAGGCCGTGATCGGCGGTCCCCCATCAGCCGGGTCGGCGGGCAGGCTGGCATTGATATGGTCGATCACCGCCGGGGTGAGGGTGTCTTCCACCGAGGCGATGTGTTGTGCCGGGTCCGATGCGTGTTCCGGCGTCATCAGCTGCGCAAAATCACCCGACGCCGCCAGACTGGGACACCAGGCCGCAACATCCTGCGGGGACGCATCGGCGTTGATGATGGTGAGCGGCAGGACCAGTTCGCGATCGCTCTGCGGCGCAAAGGCGTCGATGCGGATGGTCATCCAGTGCGGCGTCCAGGCCCGCGCCTGCGGCGTGGAGCGCTGATACGCAATGCAATAATGGTCCCCCTCGCGAAACCCCGGCCGGCCTACACGCGTGTGGATCGTGCCTTCGGGACGTTCGGGCATCATACTTAAAAGGCTCCTGTGCATCATGAAACGCTGGCGCCCCTCCAGCATGCCGACCCCGTCCGGATCGAAGTGCGGCAGATCGGCCCGGAACCGGGCATAGGGATCAAGAATCCCGGCGCGCACATCATCGGGCAGGTTGGGACAGTACTGGTCGAGGTCCGCCGCCGTGGCCGCGTGCGTGATGAGTTCGACGGGCAAAGCGCGCGGGGCGTCCGGATCGCCCAGGTCGGTGGTCTCCAGGCGGGCGACGAGGCTGCCATAGCGCTGATCGAAATTGCCCGTCCCACCGAACTGGTAGACGCCGCACACATGCAGGCCGTCGAGAAAGCGCGGCTCGATCAGCGAGACCGGTCGCGTGTCTTCCCCGTCGGGTCTGGCCATCAGTGCGCGCTGAACCCCGTAGGTCAGCTGCCGCCAGGCTTGCGGGCTATCGACTGTCTCCGGATCGGACGGCCAGCGGCCGACATACGCACCAAAGGGCGAAGCGGCCTGCAGACCCAGCAGTGTGGTTCCGGCCATCAGGGCGAGAAGCGTGTGAGGTGCCATGCAAGCTACACACGCTTAGGTGAGGGCGTGTGTCAACTGAAAAATGAGACTGATCGGCTACTTTTTTGGGAGCAGGTCGGCCAAGGTTTCGTTGCTTGGGGGCGCTCGAAGTAGTCTGAGATCGTCCATGCCAAGCTGGTGATGCGAACGGGCGCATATGGTCTTGATGCGCCCGCTCAGGGAATAAGGGCTAAGCGTCTGTGCAGGGGACCAGATGTCTGCTGACATGATTGATGTCGTGCAGCAGGAATCTGAGGAATTCCCTCTGGTGGTCATCCAGACATTCCAACTCCTGCTCCATGAAGACGGTTACCTTGTCGTGGAGCTCAGATTGGCCGGTAGCTGGCGTGCGGTAGAGGGCTTGAGCCGCAGCTCCCACGGCCGACAAACGCATCTCGTCATCGACATCCAGATCCGGCTTGTCTGCATGCTCTACGAAATTGGCCTTGGCCCGATAGTATGTGGCGAGAGCCGTTCCTATCGTATTCATGCGACGCCTCCCTGAATGAGGCCGAGTTCGTGGATATCCCTCGCGATTGCATCAATGAAGGCGATGTGAGCGGTCTCGAGATGGTCCCGCTCGAAGCGGGCAAATGTGGCCAGTTTGTCGAACAGGTCGTGCTGATTGAAACATCGCGCCACATAGAGCGCATCTCGGGCTTCGGCGACATGGTCCGCGGCCACATCTGCAGCGCTATTGTCGATATCCAGTTCAAGCAAGGCTGCCATGGCCCTGTGATAGCGCGCTGCCGCAATATTGAATTCTTCACGCATGAGTTTCTCCTTCTGCAAGCCGGCGGAGTGCCGGCTGATCGCCTGAATGGCAGGCGGATGCAGAGTATCGGAAACCACCGGGACGAGATGGGTGCCGAGGGTGGTGTTATCCGCTTTGGCGCACGAGCGGACAAGGTCGCTTTCGGCTCGCGGGCGATACTGCAAATTCAGGCTTGAACCTCTAGCGGCTAGAGGAATTAGGCTGGTCCGGTCGCTTGAGGGCTTGATCGACAAAGCCGTCACCTGTAGACCCCTGTCGAACCGGAGGTGTTCGTGCTCGCTCTGCTGCGCACATTACTGGCCGTCCTGACCCTCCTGTCCTTCTCCGGAGAGGTGGTGGAAGCGGCTGTACCGGGACACGACCACCATCTGGGCCATGAGGACCTCGCCGAGGGCGGTTCCGGTGAGAGCGAACACCGCCATGCCCAGCATCCCGTACATGCCTGCGGGGTCTGCCATCATGCGATCCCGGCCAAAACGGGGGCACCGGCCCTGAGTGTGCCGGCCAGACGGATCGCCTACCGCCTGTCCCACGAATCCGGTGCGGACCGGGCGCTCGCGCCGCCCCACCAGCCTCCCATTTCCTGACGAGAGCGTTCGAACCCTTCGTTCTCTTCAGACAATCGGGATATCTGGATGTATTCAGACAAATCTTCCCGGCCGCGATGGCCGGGCCGAGGACTTGCAGGCGTGGCCTGCAGTGCTCTCCTCGCGTCTGCGGCGCTGGCACAGCCGGCTCCGCGGGACGCCCCGCTCGATCTCGCGACGGCCCTGCAGTGGGCCGCGCAATCCAACCCGCGCATCGGGGCGGCCCGGGCGGACGTGTCCGCACGGCTTGGCGAAGCCCGTCAAGCGGGCCTTTGGGACAACCCCTCCCTGGAAGCCGAAGCCGAGGACTTCGGCGGCGATCGCGGCGATATCGGCGACGCCGATGTGACCGTCGCCGTGCGCCAGACCATCCCGCTGGGCGGCGACCGGCGCCGCGCCCGCGAGGCGGCCGAGGCCTGGGCCGGTGTCGAGACCGCGCAGCTGAACGCGGAGATCGCCAGCCTGCTCGGCGACGCGGCCACGGCGTTCGTGGACGCCCGTGCGGCCCAGGAAACCGCTCGCGTCAGGGCGGAACTCCAGGATCTCGCGGAAACCGCCGCGTCGGCCATACGCCAGCGCGTCGAGGCGGGGCGGTCCTCGCCCATCGATCTCGACCGGGCCGACATTCTGGCCGCCACGGCCGGCATCGAGGCGGCATCGGCGTTGACCGAGGCGCGGCGTGCAGGTCTTGCGCTGGCCGCGATATGGGGCGGCGCGCCGGCGGGCGAGGTCGCGCCCCCGTCCGTGCTCGTGAACAATCCGGAACTGTCGGCACTGACGCCGGAGGCGATGATGCGGCGCAATCCGGATCTGGCGGTCGCACAGCAGACATCCCGCGCGCGAAGCGAAGAGATTGCCAGAGAACGGGCCGAAGCCATCCCGGATATCACTGTCGGTGCCGGGATCAGGCGGTACGGCAGCGATAACGAGACGGCCTATCTCGCCATGGTCGAAATGCCGATCCCGGTGATCGACCGAAACCAGGGGCGCATCGCTGCCGCTGCGGCGCGAGAGACCGGGGCCCGGCTGGACGAGGAGGCCCTGCGGCGGCAATTGCTGGCCCGCCATGCGGCCGCCTACCGCCGGTGGAGCGATGCGCAGCAGCGTCACGCGGCACTGAGCGAAAGCGTGCTGCCGGCCGCGCAGAACGCCTTCTCCCGCGCCAGCCTCGCCTATCGCGAGGGCGCCCTCCAGCTCCTCGACCTGCTGGACGTCCAGCGCACCTATTTCGACACACGTATCCGGGCGATCGAGGCCCGGGCGGACCTCGCCCGCGCCGCCATCGAACTCGACGTGCTCGTTGGCGCACCGCGCCTGAAACAACTCGCCGGCATCGCCGGTGCGGAGGTTAATCCATGACATCGACACTCACCCGGACACTCCTCGCCGGCACGGCCGCGCTGGCGCTGCTCTCCGCCTGCTCGGAACCGTCGGCGCAAGCGCCCGCCCGCGAAGATCCTGCGGGCACAGATACGCATGAAGGCACGGCCGAGACCAGTCGTGCGGGGGACAATCACGCCGATGGAGCCGAAGAAATAGAGCTGACCGACGGCGACATCGACGCGCTGGGCATAACGATCGGCCAGGTCGATACCGGTCCGGTCGACGGCGAGGTGGAATTGCCCGCCGAAGTCCGGTTCGACCAGACGCGGCTGGCGCATGTCTCGCCGCGCGTATCGGGGATCGTCCATGTCGTCCATGTCACGGAGGGTGACACGGTCGAAACCGGCCAGCTCCTCGCCGTACTGGACAGTCGCGCCCTGGCGGACGCCAAGGCCGGATACCTGTCCGCCTTGGCCCGCCTCGATCTCGCCCGGTCGCGTTTCGAGCGCGAGAGGCGGCTGTGGGAGCAGCAGATCTCGGCGGAGCAGGACTTCCTCGACGCCCGTCAGGCGCTGGAGGAATCCCGCATTGAGGTGCGCAGTGCCCGCCAGCAATTGGAGGCGCTGGGCGTTGACGAGGCGGCGCGCGACGCCCTTGTCTCGGGAGCCGATCAGCCCCTCACACGCTACGCCCTTGCGGCACCGATCTCCGGTACCGTCATCGAGCGCCATGCCGTGCTGGGCGAGGTGATCGAGGAAGGCGCCCAGCCGCCGGCCTTCATCATTGCCGATACGTCCACAGTCTGGGTCGATGCAGCCATCTACGGTGCCGATCTCGACCGGCTGCGGGCCGGAAGTCCCGTCCGGATCGATCCGGGCGACGGCGGCCCCGAAATCGTCAGCGAGATCGCCTTCGTCAGCCCCCAGCTCGGCGAAAGCACTCGCACGGGCCGGGCACGGATCGTGCTCGACAATGCCGGCGAGCGCTTGCGTCCGGGCATGTTCGTCACGGTTCACGCCGAGGCGCTCGCCGCCCGAGCCAGCACCCGTGTGCCGGCCAGTGCGCTGCAGACGATCGACGGCGCCGATGCGGTCTTCGTACGTACCGATCACGGTTTCGAAGTTCGTCCGGTCCGCATCGGACGGCGCTCTGACCGCTTTGCGGAAATCCTCGCAGGGGTCGAGCCGGGCGAACGTATCGCAACCGCCGGCGCCTTCGCTCTGAAATCGGAACTGCAAAAAGGGGAGTTCGAAGATGGACACGCCCACTGACAACACCTCCTCGCAAAACCAGGGGGCGGCCACGCGGCTTCTGCACCGCATCGCCGGCGGGCGCCTCCTGGCGGTGCTCGGCTTCATCGCGGTCATCCTGGCGGGCGGAATCACCTTCAGATCCATGCCGGTCGATGCCTTCCCGGACGTGACTCCGACCCTGGTGCAGGTCTTCACCGAAACCGAAGGCCTCGCCCCCGAAGAGGTGGAACGCTACGTCACCTTCCCGGTCGAGACGGCCATGAACGGTCTGCCCCGGCTGACGGAAGTCCGCTCCACCTCGAATTTCGGCCTGTCGGTCGTGAATATCTATTTCGAGGACGGGACCGATATCTATTGGGCCCGGCAGCTCGTCGGCGAACGTATCCGGCTGGCACGCGAGGACATACCCGACGGTTTCGGCGAGCCGGCCATGGGGCCGATCACCACCGGGCTCGGACAGATCCTCTTCTATTTCCTCGACAGCGCCGACGGCGCCCTGAACGGTGTCGAACTGCGCACCATCCAGGACTGGCTGGTGAAGTTCGACCTGCAAACCGTGCGCGGCGTGACCGAGGTTCTCTCGCTGGGCGGTTTCGAACGGCAATACCAGATCGATGTGCGGCCGGAGGCGCTCCTGCGCTACGACCTCACCGTCGCGGACGTGGTGGCGGCCGTAGAGGCCAATAACGCCAATGCCGGGGCGCAGTTCCTGGTCGAGAACTCCGAGCAGTATACAGTGCGGGCCGTCGGCCTGGCCGAGGGCGAGCACGATCTGGGCGATATCGTCGTCAAGGTCGTCGATGGCGTGCCGGTGCGCGTTCGGGATATCGCCGGGATCGAAATCGGCGGCGCACCCCGCCAGGGCCTCGCCACGATGAACGGCCAGGGCGAGATCGTTGCCGGGCTGGTGCTCAAGCTGATCGGGGCGAATACCAATGAAGTGATCGGCCGCGTCCACGACCGGCTGGACCGCATCAACGAGACCCTGCCCGAGGGCGTCGAGGCGATACCCTATTACGACCAGTCCGAACTGGTCGGTGCCGCGGTCTCGACCATGACGACGGCGCTCTGGCAGGGCGCCCTGCTGGTTGCGATTATCCTGTTCGCCTTCCTGCGCGGCTGGCGGCCGAGTCTGATCGTGGTGGCGTCCATCCCCTTCTCGGTCGGGTTCGCGCTGATCGCGATGAGTCTGTTCGACGTTTCGGCCAATCTGATGTCGCTGGGCGGGATCGCCGTCGCCATCGGCATGATGGTCGACGGGGCGGTGGTCATGGTGGAGAACGCCAACCGGCGTCTGCGCGAGGCCGAAGCGGGTGCAGACCGGCGCACTGTCGTGGCGCAGGCCTGCGCCGAGGTGCTGCAGCCGCTGGTTTTCGCCATCCTCATCGTCGTGGTGGTTTTCCTGCCGATCCTCACGCTCGAAGGGGTGGAGGGAAAGACCTTCCGCCCGCTTGCCTTCGCCGTGGTCTTCGCCATGGCGGGTTCGCTGGTGTTTGCCGTGCTGCTGGCACCCGCGGCGGCCTTTTTGGGCCTGCGGCCGAAATCGACCCGGTCGGAGGGTGGCAGTCTCTATGCCCGCTGGTTCGGTCCGGCCGTCGGTTTCTTCGTGGCGCGGCGCTGGGCGGCGGTCCTGCTCGCCGGCGTCATGCTGGCGGCGGGCGCGCTGATCTTTCCGCGCCTGGGTTCGGAGTTCACACCGCGCATGAACGAGGGCGACCTGCTCATCCGCTTGACGATGGCGCCTTCCATCAGCCTGCCGGAGGCCCGCAACACGGTCACCCGGTTCGAGCAGACCCTGCTCGACGACTTCCCGGAGGTCGAGCGCGTGGTGACACGGGTCGGCCGCGGCGAAGTCGGCGCCCACGCCGATCCGGTCAACAGCGGCGAAGCCTTCGTCGCCTTGAGGCCGAGATCGGAATGGACGACGGCGCGCACGCAGGCGGAGCTCCTGGCCCGCATGAGCGAGCGCTTCGAGGACTTCCCCGGGGCCCGGTTCAACATCACCCAGCCGATCGCGGCCGCGACGGACGAGCTGCTCACCGGCACCAAGGCGGACCTCGCCATCAAGCTGTTCGGCGAGGACATGGCCGTGCTGGAAGGGCAAGCGGCGGAGATCGCCCGCGTGATCCGTGGCATCGACGGGTCGGCGGACGTCCAGACCGACCAAGTGACCGGTGCGCCGCAATTGCGCATCACGGTCGATCGCGACGCGATCAGCCGCTTCGGCCTCAATGTCGAGGACATCCTGTCGGTTGTGCGCAGTGCGGTGGGCGGTGAGACCGCCGGGCAGGTCTTCGAAGGCATCCGGCGATTCAATATCGTGGTGCGCTATCCCGAGGCCGACCGCGCCAATGCCGAACGCATCGGGCGCATCGTGCTCAACGGACCCGGCGGGGAGTTGATCCCGCTGAGCCAGGTGGCGACCATCGAGCGGATCGAGGGACCGCGCCAGGTCACCCGCGAGAACGGGCGCCGCTTCATCACGATCCAGACCAATGTCCGCGGCCGCGATATCGGCTCTTTCGTGGCTGAGGGGCAAGCAGCCGTGGACACCGAAATCGACCTGCCGCCCGGCTACTACGTCGAGTGGGGCGGCCAGTTCGAACTGCAGCAGCAGGCCAATGCCCGCTTTGCCGTGGTGATCCCGGTGACGTTGGGCATCGTGATGCTCTTGCTGCTGTTCAGTTTCGGCCGTCTGAAAAGCGCCCTGCTGATCGTGGCCAACATCCCGCTTGCCCTGGTTGGCGGTATCGCGGCGCTCTGGCTGACCGGCCAGAACCTGTCGGTGCCGGCCTCAGTGGGTTTCATCGCCCTGTTCGGCATCGCCCTGGGCAATGGTATGGTGCTGGTCTCCTTCCTCGACCGTTTTGCGCGAACACGCCGGGACGTGGATGCCTTCAGTATCGAGGCTGCGGTGATGCGGGCTCAGCCGGTGCTGATGACCGCCACCACCACCGGGCTCGGCCTGATGCCGCTGCTCTTCGCGAGCGGGATTGGATCGGAAGTGCAACGTCCTCTCGCGGCCGTCGTCATCGGCGGGCTGGTGACATCGACCGTGTTGACGCTGCTCGTCCTGCCAGCCGTCTACAAATGGTTTGCGCCTCGGCCGGTGCTGCCAGAACGGGAGGAACCGGTCTAGCCGGACGGTTCGACGGTGAGCCCCGGATCGTTAAATCGATCCGGGGTTTCCACCGTTGACCCGGTCCCGCATCGATACCGGCATTGACTCTATAGTCGCTACAGGAATTAGGCCTGCTGCAGGCTCATCAAGGAGCACTCCCGTGCCACACGATCACCGCGAGCTTCACATCGACCCGCAGTCCGGCGACCGCCGGGTTTCCATTGCCATCTGGGCAAACGGCCTGCTGACCGTCGCCCAGATTTTAGGCGGCATCCTGTCGGGCAGTCTCGCCCTGATCGCCGACGCGCTTCACAATTTTTCCGACATGGCGGCATTGGTCATCGCCTTCGCCGCCCGCAAGATCGCGCGGCGGCCCGCGGACAAGAGGATGACCTTCGGATACGGCCGGATCGAGATCGTCGCCGCGCTGATCAACTACACGACGCTGATCCTCATGGGCGTCTATCTCTTGTACGAGGGCGGTATGCGGCTGATCGATCCGCCAGAGGTCGCCGGGTGGACCGTAGTGATCCTGGGCGGTGTGGCACTTGCGGTCGACACGCTGACGGCGCTGCTGACCTACTCGATGCAAAAGGGCAGCGTGAATATCCGGGCGCTTTTCCTGCACAATCTGTCGGACGCGTTCGCCTCGATCGCGGTTGTCGTCGGCGGCACGCTGATCCTCCTCTACGACATGCGCTGGGTCGACCCGGCCATCACCATCGGCATTGCGGCCTATCTCCTCTACCTGGCCTTCACCGAGATCGGCACCCCGATCCGTACGCTGATGCTCGGCAGCCCGCCCGATATCGACGGCGCCGCCGTCATCGAGACAATGCGCAACCGGGACGGCGTACAGGACGTTCACCACGTGCATCTCTGGCAGATGCAGGAACATGAAGCAGCGCTCGACTGTCACGTCGTCCTGACCGGCGCGGGCTGGGCGCGCCTTGAAGATATCAAGGCAGATCTCAAGGACGCGCTGCAAAGCCGCTTCGGTATCGCGCATTCGACCCTGGAGTTCGAACACGCCGATCGTGCCCACGAAAATGCCGGCCTTTACGGTCATCCCGAGCCGGCGGAAAAGGAGGACAACGATGTTCACTGAAACACTGACCGATCGTGACGATGTCATCGGCATCGTCTGCGAGGGAAAACTCTCGCAGGCCGACTTGAAGCGCATGCACGCATTGCTGCACGAGCGGCTGGAAACGGCCAACGGCAGCCCGGGCCTGCTGGTGGATCTCACCGGCTTCGAGGGCTATGAGGGACCTGCAGCAATGGCCGAAGACCTGAAGATGGACACGGCGCACCGCAACGACTTCCACCGCATCGCCGTCGTGGGGGAGCGCAGGTGGATGCAGTGGGGCACATCGCTCGCCGGCCTCCTCACACGCGCCGAGATGCGCTGGTTCGACGCCGCAGAGACGGCCGTGGCCGCCGACTGGGTCCGGCCGGGCTGAAGCGCGATCATGAACCCGAACCTCAAACAGCCTGGGCCGCAGAAACGAGCCAGGCGCGCGCCGCCTACGCGGCCCGCGAGGACGCGCTGGCGCTCCACCATTTCGAGCGCGCCCACATTCTCGGCCAGCGGTATTTTCTCACCCACTGGTCCACGCACTGGTGGATGCTCAAGCTCGGCATCCGCCGGTCCGACCGGCGGGAGATTCGCGGACAGATCGTGCGACTCGTCGCCGTGATACCCGGCTATGTCTTCGGCTGGGTCCCGAAGGGCAATACCGGCGGGGCAGATGTTTCCGCCATCAAGCCGATGGCGATCCCACAGGACCTTGAGGCGTTGCTGCAGGACTATTCGGTGTCTCGTGACGTGGTCGGACGAATGTTGGTGCTCGCCGCTCTCGCGGCGCTGGCCCTCTTCGTCCTGATCCGTTGAAGCCAACGGGGCCGGCAACAGGAGGCGCAGGCTGCGACTGCGGCGTGGACAAAGCGAAGCAAGTGCTAGGTCCGCTATCGGGATGGAGCCAATTTTGGCCTCCGTTCCGCCGAGGCGCATAATCCATGGCTTCCAAACATGGAGGCCACAATGGACATCATCTGTCTGCCGGACCGCAGCCGGCCGGAACCCTGGAACACACGAGAAAGCCCGGATATCGGCTATTGCGTCGCCAGCGCATTCAGGATCGCGCAGTCCGGTGTGTCACCGCGGTGACAAGTGGCGATCAGCCCGGCGAGCGAGGTTTCCAGACGCTGCAGGTCGTCGAGCTTGCGCCGGATATTGCGCCGATGGGTTTCGGCCATCTCCGCGACCTGCCCGCAAGTGTGATTGCCGCCGTCGACCATAGCGAGCAGGCCGCGAACCTCTTCGAGACAAAAGCCGAGATCTCGCAGGCGCAGGGCGAAGCGAAGCCGGTCGATATCGGCCTGCGAATACAGCCGGTGGCCGCTCGCAGTCCGATCCGTCGGGCCGATAATGCCGATGGTTTCATAATAGCGGACCGTCTCGATATTGCAGCCGAGATGACGGGCCAGGCCTGTACGTTTCAGCGACGCTCTCATTTTCGTGATCCCCTGCACGGATTCCGGTCTTGATCCTGTACTTACTACAGGGTCTAGCCTCGGGTCATGTCAAACCTGCGTGACCTATCCAGCCGGCTGTCGCGGTGGCTGTCCGGCGACAGCGCCGCACTTGCTGGCGCATCCTCTCGGTCCGCTGTCGTCCACCGGCGGCACCAAGAATTCCGTCTGCAGCACGGGCTGCCGGACTGGACGTGGAGCTGAAATGTCCGAACCCCGAAACACAGAACTATCCGCACAGGCGCGCGCAATCGATCCGCCCGGCAAGCCGCGCAGCCTGGCTGCGCTCGGCGTGCTGGGCGCCTTGCTCGCCTCCTCTTGCTGCATCCTGCCGCTGGTGCTGATTCTCGCAGGGGTAAGCGGCGCCTGGATCGGCTCGCTGACCGCGCTGGAGCCCTTTAAACCCCTGTTCATCGCCGTCACCGCCGTATTTCTCGGCCTGGGCTTCTGGCACGTCTATTCCCGGCGCAAGCCGGACTGCGAACCGGATAGCTATTGCGCCCGCCCGCAATCGTCGATCGTCACGCAATTCGCCCTCTGGACAGGCGCGCTGCTCGTCCTACTGGCCGCCACTATCGATTGGTGGGCGCCGCTTTTTTACTGATGGAGACCAACATGAAGCGCTTTGTTTTCTTTGCACTCGCCCTGGCCGCAACCGGCCTGACAGGGATCGGCCACGCGCTTGCACTCCCCAATAACTCGGCCGGCGGAGATGTCGCGCAGGCCCAGGCCGCTCGCCATGAGACGGTCAGTTTCGACATCGACAATATGACCTGCGCCATGTGCCCTGTGACGGTGCGCACTGCCATGAACCGGGTCGAGGGCGTCCAATCGGTCGCCGTCGATTTCGACGCCAAGACCGCCACGGTCGCATTCGATCCCGCCGTCACGACCGCGGACGATATTGCCGCGGCATCGACCAATGCCGGCTATCCCGCACATCGGCAGGACGAGGCCGGCGAGTGATGCACGATTGCGGTCCGGCCGATCGGAAGACCTACGATCTGATTGTCGTCGGGGCCGGCTCGGCCGGTTTTTCCGCGGCCATCACGGCTGCGCAAACCGGGGCGCAGGTCCTGATGGTCGGGCACGGTACGATCGGCGGCACCTGCGTCAATGTCGGCTGCGTGCCGTCGAAAAACCTGATCCGGGCCGCCGAAGCGGTACACGCCGCCGGTGCGGCCGGCCGCTTCCCCGGCATCGCCGGCCGCGCGCAGCTGGCCGACTGGCGCGCCCTCAAAGCGTCCAAGGACGCACTGGTCGCCGAGCTTCGCGAGAAGAAATATATCGACCTGCTGCCACAGTACGAGAACATGGCCTATGTCGAAGGCAAGGCCCGGCTGGTTGAAGGCGGTGTCCAGGTAGAGGGCGACATCTACCGGTCGCCCCGCACCTTCATCGCCACCGGTTCGTCGCCCTGGATTCCGGACATTGCCGGCATTGATACCGTCAATGTCCTCAACAGCACGGACGCGCTGGACCTTGAGGACTTGCCCGCGAGCCTGCTCGTGCTCGGCGGCGGCTATATCGGCTGCGAGCTGGCCCAGATGTTTTCTCGCCTGGGCAGCGCCGTGACCCTGGTCACGCGCTCGCGCCTCCTGCCGGAAGCGGAGCCGGAAATCTCCGACGCCATGACCGCCTGCTTTCTTGCCGAAGGCATCAAGGTGGTGACCGGCGTTCAATATCGTGCCGTCAAGTCCACGCGGCACGGTATCGCCCTGGAGCTGGAGCGTGACGGGCGGAGACAGGTGCTCGAAGCCGGGCATTTACTGGTGACGGCAGGGCGTCGACCGAACAGCGACGGCCTGGGCCTCGCCGCGCTCGGTGTCGCGCGCGACGCCGACGGCGGGATTGTCGTGGACGCGCAGATGCGAACTGGCAATCCGGCGATCTATGCCGCCGGCGACGTCACCGGCCGCGACCCCTTCGTCTACATGGCCGCCTATGGCGCCAAGCTTGCCGCGCGCCATGCTTTGGGCATCGACGCGCCGGCCTATGAGAACGCGGCCATGCCGTGGGTCGTGTTCAGCGATCCGCAGATTGCCGGCGTCGGACTGTCCGAATGCGATGCCAGGGCCAGGGGATTGTCCGTGAAAACATCGATTGCGCCGCTGGACCAGGTCCCTCGTGCGCTGGCCGCCCGCGACACACGCGGCCTGATCAAACTGGTCGCCGATGCTGCAACCGACAGGCTCGTGGGCGCACAGATCATGGCGCCGGAGGGCGCGGACAGCATCCAGACCCTGGCCTTGGCCCTGAAGTTCGGCATGACGGCACGGGAGTTGGGCGAGACGATCTTCCCCTATCTCACCACAGTCGAAGGCTTCAAGCTGGCGGCCCAGGGCTTCGAAAAGGACGTGACCAAACTCTCCTGCTGCGCAGGCTGAGGGCGCGGGAGATGGTTATCGCACCGGACGGGCCGGCGGATCGCGCCTGTAACCGCCGTGCACTGCCATTTGAACAAGGAGGTAGCAGAGACCGTGACCGAAGTTCTGAGCGACCAGCCGGCACGGTCGGACTTCGCCAGATGGCGCCGACCCGACTGACGGCCGGGGGCGTCGCCGAAGGCTTGGTGGCCGGTCGGAGTGGTGCGGCGCCATATGCCATCGCGTGCCCGGAAAACAGCTTCGCCTTCCTGTCGGTCTGGCATCTCGGCCTCCACAAGTAGAAGGACACACAATGCGCCAAACATACGACCTCATTGTCCTGGGCGCCGGCATGGCCGGCATCACGGCGGCGAAGAAGTGCGCTTCCGAAGGCTGGACGGTGGCGATTGTCGATCGGCTACCCTATGGCGGTACATGCGCGCTGCGCGGCTGCGATCCCAAGAAGATTCTTCGCCGCGGCGCCGAGATCGTCGACAGCGCCCGACTGATGCAGGGCAAAGGGATCGAGCCCGGCTCGCTGGCCATCGACTGGTCCGATCTGATGGCACACAAGCGCAGCTTTACCGAACCGATGCCGGAAAAGATGGAAGCGGGCCTCGCGCGCAGCGGTGTCGAGACCCTGCATGGCAGCGCACGCTTCACCGGACCGAATGCGCTGGAGATCGACGGCGCTCCGGTGACCGCGCGGCATGTCCTGATCGCCACCGGCGCGCGGGCCCGCAGGCCGGACATCCCCGGGACCGAGCACATGATCGACAGCGCCGCTTTTCTGGAACTCAAAAGCCTGCCCCGGCGCATCCTGTTCGTCGGCGGCGGTTTCATCTCCTTCGAGTTCGCGCATATCGCGGCGCGGGCCGGCAGCCGGACGGTGATCGTCGATCGCGGCGAACGGCCGCTGAAGGCGTTCGATCCCGATCTGGTGGAGATGCTGGTCGAGCGCGGCAGCGCGGCCGGGATCGAGGTGCAGCGCCGGACCGAACTCCGCGCCGTCGCGCGCTCGCCGGATGGCTTCGCCGTGACCGTCGAGCAGGACGGCCGGCAGCGGACGGTCGCTGCGGATCTGGTGGTGCTCGGCGCGGGACGCGTGCCGCAGCTCGGCGATCTGGACCTTGAGGCGGCGGGCGTCGAACACGGGCCCGGCGGCGTGACCGTGGCGGGCCACATGCAAAGCACCACCAATCCGGCGGTCTACGCGGCCGGCGATGCAGCGGACACGCCCGCCTTACCGTTAACGCCCGTCGCGGTCATCGAAGGCAAGGTGGTCGCCTCCAACATGCTCAAGAGAGCGCAGACCGTACCGGATTACACCGGCGTCCCGTCGGTGGTGTTCACCGTGCCCGAATTGGCCCGCGTCGGCATGCTGGAAGAGGAGGCGCGCACCTCGGATCGCACGATCGACGTGCGGTTCACCCACACGAGCGACTGGTATGCCAACATGCGCATCGGAGAAACCTCCGCGGCCGTGAAGATAATCGTCGACACCGAACGCGATACATTCCTGGGCGCGCACATGTTCGGCCCCGGCTACGGCGAGCTGATCAACATCATCGGCCTGGCCATGAAGCTCGGCCTCACCACCCGGCAGATCACGTCGATGCCCGCGGCCTATCCGAGTCTTGGCTCCGATCTGGGGCCGCTGGTCAAAGGTTCGTGACGAGCGGAGACCGGAACGTCACACGCGATCGAACGTCGACGGGCTGCGCCACCCATCGGTGTCGGGCAGCGCACGGCTGCTTCGCGTCTACACCGACCTCTTGCCTCCCGTCCCGCCCGTCGTGGCACGTTGCTTCGTAATGTCCGCTCCCGGGATGAAGCCGATGCAGGATGTCACCCAGAGGTGACATTTCGCGCATAAGCGGCGGTATGCGGACGTCCTCCGAAGATTGAATAGTGCGGCATGACAATTAAAGGATATGGCGATATTGTTTAATAATGCCGAGTCGCTATTAAAGGTTGGAAATGCCTTTCGATCAAAATTCACGCGTAGGAAGTTTTGTCGATACCGTCGTAGGGGGGGATCGAGCCAGGGCCTATATACCACAGCCGTTACCGCCTGAACCAAGCCTCGATCTGGGCGCGCTGATGGTCCTCTACGACAGAGCCAGCGCCGCCGTCGGACGATTGGACGGTGTCACAACCATTTTTCCGTCCACGCCATTGTTTTTGTACATGTATGTCCGCAAGGAAGCGCTTCTTTCCTCTCAGATCGAGGGAACGCAATCATCGCTTTCGGACCTGCTTTTATTCGAAAGCGATGAAATCCCGCACGTTCCGATCGACGATGTGACCGAGGTGTCGAACTATGTTGCCGCGGTGGAGCATGGTGTGAGGCGACTGCGGGACGGCTTCCCGCTCTCCCTTCGACTGATCCGCGAAATGCACGCGATCCTGCTCAAGTCGGGTCGCGGCGCCTCCAAGCAGCCAGGCGCGTTCCGCAGATCGCAAAACTGGATTGGCGGGACGCGCCCGGGCAATGCGTTGTTCGTGCCCCCGCCGCCCGATCGCGTGGAAGACCTTCTGGGCGATCTTGAGCGGTTTATGCACACGTCCGATCCCGGTATTCCCCCCCTGATCAAAGCGGGGCTGGTGCATGTGCAATTCGAAACGATCCACCCGTTCCTCGATGGCAATGGCCGCATAGGGCGGTTGCTCATTCCGCTTCTGCTTCATGAAGCCGGCGTTTTGCAGGAACCGAGCCTTTATCTCAGCCTCTTCCTGAAATCGCGGCGGGACGACTATTACCGTCTTCTCCAGGAAGTGCGCCGGGAAGGAGCCTGGGAGACCTGGCTGGAATTCTTTTTGACGGGGGTCGCGGAAACCGCGGAACAGGCGGCCGAATCCGCGCGGGAGATCCTGGCCTTGTTCGACCAGGATCGCCAGAAACTCAGTGGCGTTGGCCGCGCGTCGTCGTCGATACTGCGCGTTCACGAGGTTCTGCAGAGCCGCCCGGTCATTTCGATCAAGGCGGCATCGAGCTTGTCGGGCCTGTCATTCCCGACCGTCGACAAGGCCTTCGCAAAAATGGAAGAGATGGGCCTCGTGCGCGAAAGCACCGGGCGCCAGCGCGGCCGGGTGTATGCCTATGCCGCATATCTTGACCTGCTTGATCGTGGAACAGATCCGCTCTCTCAATAGCCCGGTCATGCAAATAAGGGCGAAATGCGTCAAAGACGGTCACGGACATCAAGTCTTATTGATTCCGGCTCGTCTGGTGGCGATGCCTTATAGGTCGTTCACTTTGACGGAATGGGCATCCAGGGTGTTCTCTTCCACAAACGGATCAACGTCGCGGGAGGCCCCAATGAGCTCACATGGCAACCCCCATGCCGGCCACATGCCGTCGAGCGGTCCTGGCATGGCGATTTCGGCATGGCTTACGGGAATCTATTTCCTGATAGAGATGGGCATCGGCCTCTGGACCGGGTCGATCGCCGTGATCTCGGATGCGTTTCACACGTTTTCCGCTGTGGGCGGCGTTCTGGTGGCGATCATGGCTGCACGCCTGGCCAGGCGCCCGGCGGACGGGAATTTCAGTTTCGGATGGTATCGTTCGGAGATCATCGGCGCGCTCGTCAATGGCGGATTCCTGGCGGGTATGGCGCTCATTGTGATCTATATGGCGGCCATGCGGCTTGGCTCGCCCATCGATCTCCCGACGGGACCCATGCTGATCGCGGCTGCCGGCGGTCTTGTGACCGAGGTGATCTCGCTCGGGCTGATCTGGAAACAGAGCAGGAGCGATCTCAATGTGCGCGGCGCGCTCTGGCACATCATCCAGACCTTTGTCGGCAGTCTGCTGATCATCGTTACGGCGCTGGTCATCAAGTTTACCGGCTTTCTGCTGATCGATCCCATCCTCGGCATGGCTTTCGGCTTCGTCCTGTTGTGGGCGAGTTGGGGAATCCTGCGCGACTCGGCACGCCTTCTCATGGAGGGCACGCCTGCCGAGATCGATCTGCACGCCGTGACCGAGGCGCTCCGGGCGATGGACGGCGTGCGCGACGTTCATCATGTCCATGCCTGGGCCCTGACCAGCGGCCGCAATGTGTTTTCGGGACATGTGCGTGTGGTGGACGGGACCGACACCCGCGAGGTTCTCGAGCGGGCGCATGCGTTGCTGAAGTCGGACTTCGGGTTTTTCTTCGTCACGCTGCAGGTCGAAACGAGATGTCTGGACGAAAGCGGGGCCGAGACGATCGACGTGACGCGCAGCGGCCTCAACCGGACGACTGTAAAATAATACGCGGGGTGTGAGGGAGGTGGCGCTATTCTGCGTAATACCCCGAAACGGGAACCCGAGGGCCGGATGCAGCGCATCGTTATGACAACGCCATCCTTCCAGACCAGGCTGGTCGGCCTGGTCGCGGTTCTGATTGCGGCTGTCTCTTTGCTGGTCGCACCGGCCCACGCCGACAGGCCCGACATGGCGTGCCCGTCCGAGGCCACCCCGACCTGCTGTGCCGACATGGACGGTGCAGAGATGCCGGAAGCGGCCTCTGCATCCGAAAACCTTCCGGCCGGCCCGTCCGGTCATTGTGCGGATACCGACTGCCCGGTCATGACAGCCTGCGCAACGCCGTCACTGGCCGTATTGGCCACCGCCGGCCTGTCGCCGCAGTCTCATCCGATCCGGCACGCGGGCCCAGTTGATGCGTCCCGCGCGCCCAGCGCGCCGCCTGCCCCGCCCGAACAGCCCCCGCGCGTCTGAACCTTCGACGCAGCCGGTCTCTACCGGCTGCGCCTTGTGTCGATTGGTTCCAGACCCGTGGAGTTTTCATGTCCTTGTTCATACTGCCGGCTGCTTTTGCAGCCGTCCTGGCGTCCGGCGCGATGCAGCCGGAGGCCGATGCGCCGCCGCTGAGTCTGGCGGAAGCCGTTTTCATCGCTGAAAGCCGGGCGGAGCCCGGTATCGAGGCCTGGCGGGCGCGTGCCGATGCGCTCGTTGAGCGCGGCGAGGCCGACAGCGCCCTGCCGGATCCATCGGTCCGGATCGGCGTGGCCAGTATCCCGCTGAGCGATTTCGACCTCGAGCGCGAGGCGATGACCCAGGCGCAGGTCTCCGTGCGGCAGATGTTCCCGCGCGGCGAGACCCGTCAATTGCGGCGCGCCCGGCGTGAGGCCGAGGCCGAGGGTGCGCGGGCCGGCATGGCTCTCGAGGCCCGCGAGATCCGGCGAACGGTCCGCCAGCGCTGGCTGGAATTGTTCTACTGGGAGCGGGCCCGCGATCTCACGCTCCAGCGGCGCGAGGAGATGGACCGGCTGGGCGAGGTGGCGACCGCCGTCTTCGCCAGCGGCCGGGCCAACAGCCACGATGTGATCCGGGTCGATCTGGAAACCGCGATGCTGGGAACGCGGCTGGTGGAGATCGAGCGGCAGTCGGAGACCATCCGGGCCGATCTCGCCCGTTATCTCGGCACCGAAGCCGACCGGGCGCTAGCTGCCCGGATACCGGTACTTCCGCCTGTCCCGGATGACGCCGATGCCGTCGCCGCGCTGGCCGGCCACCCCGCGATCCAGACCCACAATGCCCGGATCGAAGCGAGCGAGCGCGAGCTGGATATCGCCCGGCAGGCCTTCCGTCCGGCCTGGGCGATCGATGCCGGCTACGGGCTGCGCGGCAGCCGGTCGGATGTGGCGAGCGTGGGGGTGAGTGTGGAAATCCCCCTGTTCAACCGGACGGGCCGCGAAGCCGGGGTCAGCGCAGCGCGGCAGGCGCGCAGCGCCGAGGAGCTGGAGCGCCAGGCGAGCCTGCTCGACCTGCGCCGCCAGCTCGACCGGGCTGTCCGGCAGCACCGCTGGCTGAGCGACACGATTGCGCTGCACGAAGCCGAGGTTCTGCCGCGGGCCCGGGAGACGGTGGAAGCCGTTCTGGCGGCCTATGAAAACGAACAGGCCGACTTCGCCGAACTCGTCCGCGCCGAACTGGCGCTCCTGGACGCCGAACTGGCCCTTGTCCGCATGCAGGTCGACGACCGACAGGCCCGGGCGGACATCCTCTTTCTTACGGGAGATGTGCAATGAACCGCACAAGCTTCATGATCGCCGCGCTCGCACTTCTGGCGGGCGTGGCCGCCGGCATGACCGGAATGGCCTTGTTCCGCGCCGAACCGGCGTCCGACGTGTCCGGTGAGCGGGATATTCTCTACTGGGTCGCGCCGATGGATTCCAGCTACAGGCGCGACGCGCCGGGCAAATCGCCCATGGGCATGGATCTGATCCCCGTCTATGCCGGTGAGGCGCCGGCGAGCGAGGGAGCCGATATCGTCCGCATCAATCCGGCCGTGGAAAACAATATCGGCGTGCGAACCGCGCGCGTGCAGCGCGAGGACTTCCACCGGCATGTCGCCACGGTCGGCTATGTCCGGCCCGTCGATGCGCTGACCTCGGCTGTCGATGTCCGCAGCGAGGGCTGGATCGAGGATCTGCGGGTATCCACGATGGGTGATGTGGTGGCGGAGGGCGATCTGCTCTTCCGCATGTATTCGCCGGAACTGGTCGCGGCCCAGTCCGAGTACCTGCAGGCGCGGCGGGTCGGCCGCAGCCAGCTTGTTGAAGCGGCCCGGGCACGGCTGATCGCGCTGGGCATGACGTCCGGCCAGATCGCATCGGTCGGCCGCTCCGGGCAGCCTGCGCGGCTGGTCGACGTTCACGCCGCGCGCAGCGGGATCGTGATCGATCTGTCGGTGCGCGAGGGCGAGCATGTGCATCCCAGCGCCACGCTGATGACCATTGCCGATCTCTCTTCGGTCTGGGTCGTGGCCGACGTGTTCGAGGACGAGGCGCAAGCCGTAGCGGTTGGCCTCGCTGTCGAAATGCGCTCGCCCGCCTATCCGGGCCGCGTGTGGAGCGGCACGGTGGAGTACGTCTATCCCACGGTCGATCCGCAAAGCCGGTCTGTGCCGGTCCGCATGCGGTTCGACAACCCGCAGGGCGATCTCAGGCCGGGCAGTTTCGTCAATGTCGTCATCAAGGCGCAGCCGCGGTCCGGCGTTCTGACCGTGCCGCGCGAGGCGGTGATCCGCACGGGCCGGTCCGACCGGGTGATCCTGGCCGAGGGCGAGGGGCGTTATCGCCCGGCGCGCGTCGTGCCGGGAACGCTCTCGGAGGACCGGATCGAGATCCTCGAAGGCCTGGCCGAAGGCGAGCGCGTGGTCGTGTCCAGCCAGTTCCTGATCGATTCCGAGGCGAGCCTGCAGGGTGCCATGCTGCGCATGAGCCCGCCGGGCCCGGTGCAAACCGGCGCAGAGGCCGCGCCCCGTGAAGCCGATGGCACCGGAACCGTGACGTCGGTGATGGCCGGTCACGGCATGATCGACCTCGACCATGACCCGATCCCCGAGATCGGCTGGCCCGCCATGACGATGTCCTTCCGCACGGTCGACGGTGTGGACCTCTCCGGCCTGGCCGCCGGCAACAGCGTCACCTTCACCCTGCGCGAGACGGAGGGTGGAGACTGGCTCATCTCGGACATCCAGCCGGCCGGGGCCATGTCCGCGCACGACATGCACGATATGGACGACATTCCGGAGATGGAGGAAACCGATCATTCCGGCCATGCCGATCCTCACGGGGGGCACCGCCCATGATCGCGTCCATCATCCGCTGGTCGGTCGGCAACCGGCTGATCGTCCTCATTCTTGCTGCGTTGCTGGGGGCCTACGGCACCTGGTCGCTGGCCCGCACACCGCTGGACGCCATTCCGGACCTGTCCGACGTGCAGGTGATCATCAAGACCACCTATCCCGGGCAGGCGCCGCAGGTCGTGGAGGACCAGGTCACCTATCCGCTCACCACTGCCATGCTGGCCGTGCCGGGTGCGGTGACGGTGCGGGGCTATTCCTTCTTCAACGACAGCTATGTCTACATCATCTTCGAGGACGGCACCGACCTCTACTGGGCCCGCTCGCGGGTGCTGGAATACCTCTCCCAGGTCGCCCCGACCCTGCCGGACAGTGCCTCACCGGCGCTCGGGCCGGACGCCACCGGTGTCGGCTGGATCTACCAGTATGCCCTGGTCGACCGCACCGGCGGACACGACCTCGCCGAACTGCGCTCGATCCAGGACTGGTTCCTGAAATACGAGCTGCAGACGGTCGAAGGCGTGTCCGAGGTCGCCACGATCGGCGGCATGGTGCGGCAATACCAGGTTGTTGCCGATCCGGACCGGCTGCGCGCCTTCTCCATCCCGCTTTCCCGTGTCCGCGAAGCTATCGAGCGCGGCAATCAGGAGAGCGGCGGCCGGGTCATCGAGATGGCCGAGGCGGAATACATGGTCCGCGCCTCCGGCTATATCGAAGGCATCGACGATCTTGAGGCGATCCCGGTCGGCGTTACCGATACCGGCACGCCCATCCTCCTCTCCGACGTGGCCGACATCCGAACAGGCCCCGAGTTGCGGCGCGGGATCGGCGAGTTGAACGGCGAGGGCGAGGCGGTCGGCGGTGTCATCGTCATGCGCTATGGCGAGAACGCGCTGGCCACGATCGAACGGGTCGAGGAGCGCCTGCACGAGCTTGAGGAGTCACTGCCGGCCGGTGTCGAGATCGTCACCACCTACAATCGCGCGGGATTGATCGAGCGGGCAGTGGATTCGCTCAAGGAAAAGCTGATCGAGGAATTCATCGTCGTCGCCGTGATTTGCGCAATCTTCCTTTTTCATCTGCGCTCCTCGCTGGTGATCGTGCTCAGCCTGCCGCTGGGGGTGTTGGCGGCCTTCGTGGTGATGAACGCCCAGGGCATCAATGCCAACATCATGTCGCTGGGCGGGATCGCCATCGCCGTCGGCGCGATGGTGGATGCGGCGATCGTGATGATCGAGAATCTTCACAAGCATATCGAGCGCGAGAAGGTGATGCGGGAAAACCGCTGGGAGATCGTCACGCGCGCCGCGACGGAGGTGGGGCCTGCCCTCTTCTTCTCGCTGCTGATCATCACTTTCTCCTTCGTGCCAATTTTCGCACTGGAAGCGCAGGAGGGCCGGCTCTTTCATCCGCTGGCCTTTACCAAGACCTATGCGATGGCCGCCGCCGCGGGCCTCTCGGTCACGCTGGTGCCGGTGCTGATGGGGTATTTCATCCGTGGCCGGATCACGCCCGAGCATCGTAATCCGGTGAACCGGCTTCTCATCGCCGGCTACCGGCCCTTCATCCGGCTGGTCCTGGCTCACCCCTGGGCCGTGATCGGAGCGTCGGCCCTGGTCCTGGTCAGTGCGGCGGTCCCGCTCTCGCGCATGGGTAGCGAGTTCATGCCGGATCTGGACGAGGGCGACCTGCTGTACATGCCTTCCGCCTACCCGGCGGTCTCGGCCGGCAAGATGGCGGAGATCCTCCAGCAGACCAACCGGCTGATCATGACCGTGCCCGAGGTGGAGACCGCCTACGGCAAGGCCGGCCGCGCCGAAACCGCGACCGATCCGGCGCCGCTGACCATGGTGGAAACCACGATCCAGCTGCGTCCGCGCGAGGAATGGCGGCCCGGCGTGACGATGGACGATATCCGCGCCGAACTCGATGCCCTGGTCGACGTGCCCAGCCTGATCGATGTCTGGATCATGCCGATCCGCAACCGGATCGACATGCTGGCCACCGGTATCAAGACCCCTGTGGGCATCAAGGTTGCCGGTCCCGACCTGGAAACCATCGCCGAGATCGGCGAGCAGATCGAGGATGTGATCCGCGGAGTGCCCGGCACGGCGTCGGTCTATGCCGAGCGTGTCACCGGCGGACGGTTTGTCGATATCGATATCGACCGGCGAGAGGCGGCCCGCTTCGGGCTCAACGTCGCCGACGTGCACGACGTGGTGCGCACCGCCATCGGCGGCATGACCATCACCGAGAGTGTGGAGGGGCTGGAGCGCTATCCCGTCAATCTGCGCTATCCGCGCGACTATCGCGGCTCGGTCGAGGAGTTGCGTGCGCTGCCGCTGATCACGCCCACTGGTGCGGAAATCCCGCTCGGCCGGGTCGCGGAAATATCCATCTCCGACGGACCCGGCGTGATCCGCAGCGAGAATGCCCGGCTCAACGGCTGGATCTATGTCGACATCACCGGCGTGGATATCGGGTCCTATGTCGCCGAGGCGCAGCGCGCCGTGGCCGAGCAGATCGAACTGCCTGCGGGCTACTCGCTCTCATGGTCGGGCCAGTACGAGTACATGGAGCGCGCAAAAGAGCGGCTCAGTGTCGTGGTTCCGGTCACCCTGGCGATCATCGTTCTGCTGCTCTTCCTCAATTTCCGGCGTCTGGTTCCGGTTCTCCTGATCATGGGCACGTTGCCGCTGGCGCTCGTCGGCGGGCTGTGGCTGCTCGACCTTCTGGGCTACAACATGTCCGTGGCGGTCGGGGTGGGCTTCATCGCGCTCGCCGGTGTCGCGGTGGAGATCGGCGTGCTGATGATCGTCTATCTCGAACAGGCGCTGAAGGACCGGCAGGAACAGGCTGCGGCGGAGAATCGTCACCTTACGCCAGAGGACCTCCGGGAGGCCGTGGTGAAGGGGGCACTCCTGCGTGTGCGCCCCATCATGATGACCGTCGCGGTCGTCATCGCCGGCCTCTTGCCAATCATGTTCGGCTCGGGCACCGGGTCGGAAGTGATGCGTCGCATCGCAGCCCCCATGGTTGGCGGCATGACAAGCGCGACGGTGCTTACCCTGCTCGTCTTGCCTGCGGCCTTCCTGATCTGGCAGCGCTGGCGGCTGCGGAGCGGGCCGGAGGGCGATGAACGATGACCCGTCCGCGCGTGTATGACCCGTGTGCCCCGCGTGCGGACAACGGTCCGGACAGGCTTGACTCTCCAGTTACTGGAAAGTGCAGATATCTAGTGTCAGCGGTGAAAGGAGTCCGGCATGACATCTGACCAGGCACACGCACAGGGGTGTTGCAGCCAGCATGCGCAGGCGGATCCCGGCGGTCACGACGGCGATACGGTGAAGGATCCGGTCTGTGGCATGGATGTCCGGCTTGGCGCCGGCAAACCGAGCTTCGAGCGCCGGGGCGAGACCTGGCATTTCTGCTCGCAATCCTGTCACGACAAGTTCGCCGCGGATCCGGATCACTATCTCTCCGGCGACCACCGGCAGGCCTATGAGGACATGCCGGCGGGTACGCAATACACCTGCCCCATGCATCCGGAGATCGTCCGCGACAAGCCGGAGGACTGCCCGATCTGCGGCATGGCCCTGGAGCCCATGGGCGTGCCGGCCGCCGACCAGGCCCCCAATCCGGAGCTTGTCGATTTCCGGCGGCGCTTCTGGATCGGGGCGGTGCTGACCGTGCCGCTTCTCGTGCTGTCGATGGGCCCCTTTTTGGGGCTCGGATTCGTCCGGGATGCGCTCGGTGAGGGCGTGGCCGTATGGACCGAGCTGGTCCTGGCCACACCGGTCGTGCTCTGGTCGGGCTGGCCCTTCTTCGTGCGCGGCGTCAAATCCGTCCTGAGCGGCAATCTCAACATGTTCACCCTCATCGCCATGGGCGTCGGGGCGGCCTACCTGTTCAGCGTGACCGCGACGCTGGCGCCGGGCATTTTCCCGGCCGGTTTCCGGGATGAAGGCGGCCATGTCGCCGTCTATTTCGAGGCCGGTGCCGTGATCACCGTCCTCGTCCTGCTGGGCCAGCTGATGGAGCTGGGCGCTCGCGAACGCACCGGCTCGGCGATCCGCGCCCTGATGGACCTTGCCGCGAAGACGGCCCGCATCGTCCGTGCAGACGGCCGCGAAGAGGAAATCGCGCTCGAGGACGTCAGCGTCGGCGACCGGCTGCGCGTGCGGCCGGGCGAGAAGATCCCGGTCGATGGCGATGTGGTCGAGGGACGGTCCTCGGTGGACGAGTCGATGATTTCCGGCGAACCCGTGCCGGTGGAAAAGACGGCCGGCGACACCGTCACCGGCGCGACGATCAACGGGACCGGTTCGCTGGTGATCGAGGCGAAACGCGTGGGCAGCGATACGGTGCTCAGCCAGATCGTGGAAATGGTCGCGGCGGCCCAGCGCAGCCGGGCCCCGATCCAGAAGCTCGCCGACGTGATCTCCGGACGCTTCGTTCCGGCCGTGATCGGGGTCGCCATCCTCGCTTTCATCGGTTGGTCGGTGTGGGGGCCGGAGCCGTCCATGGCCTATGCCCTTGTGGCCGCCGTCTCGGTTCTGATCATCGCCTGTCCCTGCGCGCTGGGGCTGGCCACGCCGATGTCGATCATGACGGCGACGGGCCGCGGCGCCCAGGCCGGTGTTCTTATCAAGAATGCCGAGGCGCTGGAGCGGTTCGCGAAGGTCGATACGCTGATCGTCGACAAGACGGGCACGCTGACCGAAGGCCGGCCGAAGCTTCAAAGCGTTTTGCCCCAGACGGGTTTCGGCGCCGACACCGTGCTCCGCCTCGCCGCGGGCCTGGAGAATGGGTCCGAACACCCGCTCGCCGAAGCGATCGTTGCGGGCGCGCGGGACAAGGATCTGGAGCCCGGCAAGGCCGAGGATTTCGAGGCGGTCACCGGCCAGGGCGTCACGGGCCGGGTCGAAGGACGTGATGTCGCCCTGGGCAATGTGAGACTGATGAAGGGGCTCAGCCTCGATCCTGCGCCGCTTTTGGCGGATGCGGACCGCCACCGCGACGAGGGCGAGACCGTCATGTTCGTGGCCATCGACGGGCGGATCGCCGGTCTGGTCTGTGTTGCCGACCCCGTGAAGGAGGCTACGCCCGACGCACTGATGCGTCTGCACGAGCAGGGCTTCCGTATCATCATGGCGACCGGCGATAACGAGCGTACCGCCAAAGCTGTCGCTGCACGGCTGGGCATCGACGATATCCGGGCCGACGTTCTGCCGGAAGACAAGGCGCGCATCATCCGCGAACTCCAGGCTGACGGCGCTCGCGTCGCCATGGCGGGCGACGGCGTCAACGATGCGCCCGCCCTGGCCCAGGCCGATGTCGGCATCGCCATGGGGACCGGAGCGGATGTTGCCATCGAGAGCGCGGGCTTTACGCTGGTGAAGGGCGATCTGACGGGCATTGTACGGGCGCGCAGGCTATCGACGGCGACGATGCGCAACATCCGCCAGAACCTGTTCTTCGCCCTGGTCTACAATGCCGCCGGAGTGCCGATCGCGGCGGGTGTGCTCTACCCCTTCATGGGCATGCTGATCTCGCCCATGTTCGCGGCGGCGGCGATGAGCCTGTCCTCGGTCTCGGTCATCACCAACGCACTGCGGTTGAGGTCGGTCAAACTCTAGTCCCAACGGGAGAAGAGCGTGGAACAGGACTACAGATCGGGCAGTCTCACCCTGGCCGGAACCGTGGCCATGGGGACGGGCGTGATGATCGGCGCGGGTATTTTCGCGCTGACCGGCCAGGTCGCGGAGTTCGCCGGTCCGCTATTCCCGCTGGCCTTCGTGCTGGCAGCCCTGATCAGCGCGCTCAGCGCCTACACCTATATCAAGGTGTCCGGCAAATATCCCTCGGCCGGCGGGATCGCGATGATCCTCGAAAAGGCCTATGGCCCTGTCACGGTGACCGGCGGAGCGGCGCTGCTGATGGCCTTTTCCATGGTGATCAATGAAAGCCTGGTGGCGCGGACTTTCGCCACCTACACGCTGCAGCTCTTCGACGCCGAGGGCATGGACTGGCTGGTTCCGGCGCTGTCGATCGGACTGATCGTGGCGGCCTTCCTGGTCAATATCGCCGGGAACGAGGTGATCGGCACACTGTCCAAGGTGGCGGCCGTTGCCAAGGTGGGCGGCATTCTCGTCTTTGCCGCCATCGCCCTGTGGGCGTCCGGGTTCGAGTATGCGGCAACCGGGTCCGGCGGCGATGACGGGGCGATCGGTACGGCCGGCGGTTTCCTGGCCGGAACCGCCCTGGCGATCCTGGCCTACAAGGGCTTCACGACGATCACCAATTCCGGCAGCGAAGTGATCGACCCGAAACGCAATGTCGGACGGGCGATCATGATCTCGCTCGGCATCTGCCTCCTCCTCTACCTTCTTGTCAGCCTGGCTGTGGGATCCTCGCTCACCGTGGAGGAGATCTCGGCGGCCCGGGACTATTCCCTCGCCGAAGCGGCGCGCCCGGCCCTGGGCAATGCCGGCGTCTGGTTCACAGTGGTCCTCGCCATCGTCGCGACGGCCTCCGGCGTGATTGCCAGCATATTCGCGGTCTCGCGCATGCTGGCGATGCTGACCGACATGGAGCTGGTTCCCCATCGTCATTTCGGTATGCCGGGCCGGATCCAGAGCCATACGCTAGTCTATACCGTCGTACTGGCAGGCCTGCTGGCCGCGCTGTTCGATCTGGGCCGGATCGCCTCGCTGGGCGCGGTCTTCTATCTGGTCATGGACATCATCATCCATTGGGGCGTACTGCGCCGCCTGCGGGAGGATATCGGAGCCAACCCGGCGGTCCTCGTCGCAGCGATCGCGCTCGACCTGCTGGCGCTGGGCGCCTTCATGACGCTCAAGGCGATGCAGGATCCCTGGATCATCGTGATTGCGGTGGGCGGCGTTGCGGCCACCTTCCTTCTGGAATGGCTCTACCTGTCGCGCTGGCGCAAGCACGATCCAGGGCCCGGCCCCTTGCCCGACGAGGCGCGCTCACAAGCGGGGCGGTCCGATGAACCGGACTGAGTACAGACGGCACAAACGGGCGCTGCAGATCCAGCTGGTGGCGCTGCAGCGCCACCTCATCGCGCACGACCAGCGGCTTGTCGTCATCCTGGAAGGCCGCGATGCGGCCGGCAAGGATGGCACGATCAAGCGGATCACCCAGCATATGAGCCCGCGCGAGACGCGGGTGGTCGCCCTGGGCAGGCCGAGCGACCGGGATCGCGCCTCCTGGTATTTCCAGCGCTTCGTGCCGCACCTGCCCGCCGATGGCGAAATCGTCCTGTTCAACAGGTCCTGGTACAACCGGGCCGGTGTCGAACGGGTGATGGAGTTCTGTTCGGAGGAGGAATACGAGGCCTTTTATCGCGACGTGCTGGCCTTCGAGCGCTTGATCGCCGCCGCCGGCACGACCGTGCTGAAATTCTATCTCGACATTTCGCGGCACGAACAGGCTCGGCGCCTCGCCGAACGCCGGACCAGCCCGCTGACCGCCTGGAAGTCCAGCCCGATCGATGCCGTAGCGCTCGACAAGTGGGATGCGTATTCGCAGGCTCGCAACCGCATGCTCGCCGAGACCGATCCTGACGACCTGCCCTGGCGTGTCGTCGCGGCCGACGACAAGCGCCGTGCCCGCCTGACGGTCATGGCCGAAATTCTGGGCGCAGTGGAATGCGAATGGATCGACCCGCCGGCGCTCGAGGCGTTCGGCGGACGGCTCCGCTACGGTCAGGACGCGCTGGCGGAGCCCGGCTTCCTCGCGCTCTGAGACTGCCGGTCCCCCGGACCGTTAGAGCGAGGGCCCTCACAATTGCTGCCGCGCCCAAGAGGGATTGCGGAATACGATGCGTAGACTCCATGTCGGTATTCGGGAGCAGCGCGTGACGGGTCTACACATATTGCGGTTTATCGCCGGTCTTTTTCTTGTCCTCGCCGTTTGGGCTCCATCGGCACAGGCTCATCCACCGGCCGAGCATCCTGCCGAAGCGGTGCATGACGAGATGACCGCCCCTGAACAACAGGTGGAAGGCACGGTTGACCATGGGGCAACTCATGATCATGCCGGTCCGGACCGGGAGCCGGGCGCTCCCCATGAGGATCAGCACGATCACGGCGCCCCCGCCGGGGCAACGGAATCGGGACATGCCCATTGGGGCGACAACGGACCGCAAACGGCTTTCGAACGGGCAATGGCGCGTCTGGGCGTGCTGCACAGTGTTTCGGTTCATTTCCCCATCGCCTTGCTCATGGCGGCGGCGCTGGCCCAGATCCTGACGCAGGCCGGCCTTCCCGGCGGCAATCTCCAGACAGTCCGCTTCCTGGTCTGGACCGGAGCACTGGGTGGCGTCGCAGCCGGGTTTCTCGGCTGGGCACATGCCGGTCCGATGACGTCCGGCGAAGGCGGTGTCATGCTTGCCCACCGGGTGCTGGGTACGGCATTGGCCGTGGGCCTGACCGGTCTTGTCGGACTGGTCGAGTGGAACGCCCGCCGGCCCGGACGGATTGTTGGCCTGCTGACACCATTGGCGGTTTATCTCGCGGGCCTCGGCGCAGCGATCAACGGCTTTCTGGGCGGAAGCCTGGCCCATGGCGGCATTCGCCATCTGATCGGAAGCTGAAGGAGATCGGAAAAGATGAGTATGGAAACTCCCGAGGAAATGCTCGACCGGCTGTCTCGCGCGCCGGAGCCGACGCCCGGTCCGGCTTTCAATACGGCCGTGTGGCAACGGATCGACGGATCGCCACGGGACAGCAGAAAGTGGATTGACGATCTGGTCCCCGTGCTTGGATGGCGTGCGGCCCCCGCATGCCTGGCACTTGTTGTGGGAACGGTCGCCGGTTCGATGATTGTTCGCGAACACCAGGACGACGCTCTGGACGTGTTCGATCCTGAATCTGCCTATTCCATCGTTGCCGTCGTTGGCACGGAAACTGGAGCGCGATGATGATCAGAGCCGGTATTTTTGCTTCGATCTTGGGGTTTCTTGCCGGACTGGCCGGTGTCTGGACCGGTCTGCACATCTTCGAAGCGGAAGATGCGAAAGCCGATGGTCTCCACGAGATCGTGCATCACGAACTCGCCCTGAGCACACGTCAGGAAACGACCATCGCCGAGCTGGAAACAGCCTTCGAGGCTGAGCGCGTCCGGCTCGAGCAGGATGTGTTCGACGCCCGGCAGGCGCTCGGCGAGGCTTTGGTGCGCGACAAGGCCTTGTCGCCGGATGTCAGGACCGCGGCGGCGCACTTCCACGATGTCATGGGCGAGCTGCAGATCGCCAGCCTCAATCACATCCTGGCGATGCGCGCGACGCTCGATCCGGAGCAGCAGGCCCGGTTCGACGAGAAACTGGTGCAAGCCTTCAATGCCGGGCACTGACGGCGAACGACATTCCCCTTCGGATGCAGACCTCGCGCGCCGGGCCGCTGGCGGCGAGCGCGGCGCATTCGACATGCTGATGACCCGGCATGCCGGCCGGGTCGTCCGCTTTGCCCGGGCGCACACGGGTTCGGCCAGCGAGGCCGATGATATCGCCCAGGAAAGCTTCGTCGCCCTGCACCGCAATCTCCACCGCTACGACCCGGCGCGCGCCTTCGAGACCTGGCTGTTCGCGATCGTGCGCAACAAGATCCGTGACCATCATCGTCGCCGTGCGGTGTTGCGCTGGGTCGGCGCGGAACCGGATTTTTCCGATATGCCGGCCGGGGAGGCCGGTCCGGACCGGCAGCTTGAGGACCGCGACGATCTTCGCAGGGTTGAAGCCTTGATGGCGGGCCTGCCGGAGGGGCTGCGCACCCCCCTTTTCCTCTCGGCGGTCGAGGGTATGAACCTGGCCGAGATCGGCGACTTGATGGGGCTGTCCGCCAAGGCTGTGGAAGTTCGGGTCTATCGCGCCCGCAAGAAGCTGAAAGCGCAGTTCGAGGATGAGGGGCAGGGCGCCGGCTGACGTAGTCCTCGGCATAGCTCCTATCAGAACGAGGACAGGATCATGACCCACTTGAATCTACGCACCGCCTGCGTCGCCATTCTGCTGGCTTTCGCGTCGGCGCCCGCCCTGGCACAGGATCATGGCGGACACGGTGAACACGGCGAGATGCCGCAGATGACGATGGCGGAGTGCCGCGCGATGCATGAGCGCTGGATGGGCGATGCAGACCCGTCCGACGAGGCGATGACCGGGGTGGACACGATGGGCGAAGACACCCGGACGCGTATGCGGGCGTGCCACGCCATGATGCAGACCGGCGGGTCCATGCAGGACCACATGGATCAGCACATGGACGGTCATCACGGCAGCGGCAATGCAGGGTCGGACCACCACGGCGACGACGACACGCCGCAGTCCGGTGACCACGGCCATCACGGCTAGATTGCCCACCACCCTTGCACGCACTGCGGGTTCCGGCGTTGCCGGAACCCGCTTTCATGACCGGAGCCGAGACGCATGACCGTTCTGCTACGCTGGACGATCCGCATTCACAAATGGCTGGCGCTGGCCGTGGGGATACAGATCGTTCTCTGGGTCATGGGCGGCGTGGTGATGAGCGTGATCCCGATCGAACGTGTGCGCGGCGAACACAATATCGCGTCGACTGTCGACCAACCGCTCCACCTGGACGGTCTGATCCCGCCCGACGCCGCAGTCCTGGCATCCGGCCCAGGCGATGACATCCGCTCGGTCACGTTGGGGACCTGGCTCGACAGGCCGGTCTACGACGTCGTGCGGTTGGACGGTGCGCGCGACCTCGTCGACGCCCGCTCCGGCGAACGCCTCACCCCGATCGACCGGGACATGGCGCGCGTCGTCGCCCGACGTGACTATGCCGGCGATGCCGATATCGCATCGGTCGAGTATTTCGAGACACCGACCGGGGAATACGGGCGTGCCGGGCCGGCCTGGCGGATCAGTTTCGCCGACGGTGAGGGCACGCGTCTCTATGTCGACCCGCAGACCGGTCTGGTCAGCGCCCGGCGCAATGACGCCTGGCGCTTCTACGACTTCTTCTGGATGCTCCACATCATGGATTACAAGGCGCGGGAAAACTTCAACAATCCGCTGCTGATCACGGCCGCCGGCCTGGCGCTCGTGACGGTGCTGGCCGGCCTCGTTCTCCTCGTCCTGCGCCTGCAGCGCCTGGTCCGCATGGAGCTCGTCCGGCGCCGTACCGCAACATGATGAGCGCGATCAGCCCCGTCCACGGCGGTTGAAAAAGCGCCACAGCGGCACGAACAGTACCGCGATATACCAGCCATAGGCATAGGCACCGGCTGCGCCGGCCAGAAAGCCCCGGAGCGTCAGCCATTCGAACCCCGGAAGGAGCGGTGCCCAGGCCCGGTGCATGTGCAGGCTTTCCGGCGCGACCAGTCCGAAACCGATGCAGAGCAGATAGGTTATAAGCAGGAAGGCGGACAGTGTCAGTCCGACCGGCACGATGGCCGGTCCTTCCCGTGTGGCCGTTGTCGTCATGACAGCCTCCTTCATTCCAGACACCGGAGACTACGCCGGATCGGCTCCTGTCCCTCGGCGTCTCGCGGGTTGAGGGCGAAATGCCGCACCTGCGTATCCCTATCAACGGGATGGGGGCGCCAATCTTTCGCAGCACGACAATCGCCGACGCCTTTCAGGGTACACAGAACCGGCTCACTCTCATCCGGCTGGGTCTGGCGGGCGCCGTACTGCTCGAACACGCCGTGATCGTGACGCAGGGGCCCGGACATCCACCGCCGCTGGCCCTTCATGGCTGGTCGCTCAGCTATGCCGCGGTAAATGCGTTTTTCATCGTCTCGGGCTTCCTGATCGCCGCCAGTCTGGAGCGCCGCAAAGACACCGTGTCCTTTGCCGTGGCCCGCGCCCTGCGCATCATGCCGGCGCTTGTCGTGCTGTCGCTTATGGCTGTCTTTCTGGTGGGGCCGCTCATCACGACCGTCACCGCCGGCGAATACTGGTCGTCTGCGGCGACATGGCGGTTTCCGCTTCAGGTCCTGGGCTTTCTCGATACCTCGCAGGGTCCGGCAGGCGTCTTTGCGGACAACCCCTGGAGCGGGGAATTCTCCGCGCCCCTGTGGACGCTGCGCTACGAAGTCCTGGCCTATATCGGTGCCGGCGTCCTGGTGCTGTCGCCCCTGCCATGGACACGCCGCACGGCGCTTGTCCTCTATCTGGCCACAACACTCGGACATGCGCTCCTGTCCGGGGCCGGTCAGGACCTGCCCGGACTACTGACGGCATCCGCGCGATTGTCGGCACCCTTCGCGCTCGGCATGCTTGTCCACGCCCTGCGTCACAGCTGGCCGGTCTCGCCCTGGCCTGCTGTTGCGGCTGTGGGTGTGTGGTGGCTGGCCGGCGCTTCACCGCTGGCCGAACCCTTCCTCAACCTGGCCTTGGCGGCCGGCCTGTTCTGGATCGCCTTTGCACCGCTGGGCGGCTTGCCGACCTGGCACCGGATGCCGGACTGGTCCTATGGCGTTTATATCTGGCACTATCCCGTGATGCAGGCCGTACTGGTGGCGAAACCGGGGGCGGGCCCGGTTGAGACGGGCCTCGCGGCACTTGTTGTCACAATGCCGGTCGCCGCAGCGTCCTGGCACTTCGTCGAGCGCCCCAGCCTGTCCCTGAAGGCCCCTGTGGCTCGGCTTTTCCACGCCACCCGATCCGCTTGATTGCCCCGATGCGCAGTCAATGCGGACTTCGAGACCGCCCTGCGTTTGTCTGACAGCACCGCCATACTTCCCTGGCATTGCGAAGACTGACAGACGGCCCGGCTATTCCCACCGCGGTTCCGGCGACCTTTTGCGGCGCTACATCCCGGGGCCGGGTGTGGATCAGCGTGTCGTGATGATCGATTGCGGCGCGTCGGCGAATTGCCGGGAAGAAACGGTGACCCGGGAAGAAACGGTGACACTCACCCATTTTTCCCGGCTCAGCGAGATCTGTCATAAACGGTGACACGCACCAATTTCCACGCGCTACAACACGTTTTGGTTGTGCTGGAGGGGCTTTACCCCTAAATTCGGCGCATGGCCCGCCGTGCACGCATTGTCCTGCCCGGTTTTCCGCATCATGTGACCCAGCGGGGAAACCGGCGTCAGCAGACCTTCTTCGAGGATGCGGACTATGCGCTGTACCGTGACCTTATGGCGGCGGCTTGCGCGACGCACGGCGTGCGTTGCTGGGCCTGGTGCCTGATGCCAAACCATGTGCATCTTGTGCTGGAGCCGTCGCGAGCGGAGGCGCTCGCCCGGACCGTCGGACACGCGCATTGGCACTATACGCAGCGGATCAATGCGCGCGAAGGCTGGACGGGTTTTCTCTGGCAGGGCCGGTTTGCCTCCTGCGCGATGGACGAGGGGCATGCGCTGGCGGCTGTACGCTATGTGGAGAACAATCCGGTTGCGGCGCGCCTGTGCGAGCAGGCGCAGGACTGGCCCTGGTCGAGCGCGCGCTGCCATGTCGACGGAAAGCCGGACGGGTTGACGCAGACGGCGCCCTGGCTGGACCGCATCGCCGACTGGCCACGCTATCTGGCCGAGGGCACGAGCCCGCGCGAGGAGATGCTGCTGGGCGATTTCACGCAGACCGGCTATCCACTGGGGGAGGACGCCTGGATCGCGGATCTGGAGACCAAGTCCGCCCGCCGCCTGCGCCCCGGTTCGCCGGGGCGCCCGCGCCGGAAGGGTTGAGGGAAATCGGTGCGTGTCACCGTTTATTCGGTGTCACCGTTTATTCGCCGGGGCGTCCGCGCCGGGAGGGTTGAGGGAAATCGGTGCGTGTCACCGTTTATTCCCGGTCATGCAGATCGTCTTTTGAAAGAGGACGCGGGTCTCGAACAGGTCGCTGTCAAGATCGCGGCAGGTCTCCGAAATGAACCCATACGGGTTGCGCAGCAGGGCGAGCGTGCAGTCGAAGCCCTTCGCAGATGGTATGCCGGACATGGGTTATACCCCCGTTGTGTTTTCCTTGCGTTGACCCTGAGCAGGCTGGTTCTTCGCCGAGCGGAAGCTGTCCCAGAACAGCAGGGCCGCACCGCAGAAAATCGCCACGTCCGCGAGATTGAAGGACGGCCAGTGGTATGATCCGTAATGGAAATCCAGAAAGTCCGGGACGGCCTGATAGCGCAGGCGGTCGAGGACATTTCCGAGCGCGCCTCCGATGATCAGACCGAGGGCCGCACCCGTCAGCCTGTCCGGCGCGCGCCACAGCCAGATCAGTAGCCACGCCACGATCACGCCAGCAAGCGCGATGAGGCCCCACCACGGTACGACCCCGCCGAGTATACCGAAGCTGACCCCATCGTTCAGAACCCGCACGAGGTTCAGAAAGGGTAAAACCTCGACCCCGCTCTCAAGCGCCGGTGTGCTAAGGGCAAGCGCCTTGGTGCCCTGATCGAGACCAAGCGCTGCGATCGCGCAGAGCCCGCCCAGAACGCGGCTATTCATGCCGCCGCCTTCAGATCGGCCCGCGCATCGCGAATGATCGCCCAAGCGGAGTGCAGGAACAGTCCGGCGATACCGAAGGCGACGATAAGGTCGGGCCACGCGCTGCCCAGCCACGCTACGAGACCGGCGGCGATGACGACCGCCGCATTGCCGATGGCGTCGTTGCGCGAGAAGAGCCAGACGGCCCGCATGTTCGCGTCGCCCTTGCGGAACCGCAGCAGCGGCAGAACGGAGACGACATTGACGACAAGGGCGATCATGCCGAGCAGGCCCATGAGACCTGCATCCGGCGTCGTCCGTTCGAAGACCCGGACGATCGTCGTGCCGAGGACGCCAAGACCGAGGAGCCCGAGGAAAATGCCCTGGATCAGGGCCGACCGAGCCCGCCAGGCGAGGCTCCAGCCAATGGCCAGCAGGCCGAGGAAGGTGATCGCGCCATCGCCGATGAAATCGAGCGCATCGGCCTTCACGGCCTGTGATCCGGCGATGAATCCGCCGATCATTTCAAGGACGCCGTAACCCACGTTCAGGATCACGACGATCCAGAGAGCGCGTCGGTAGGCCGGATCCTGATGAGCCGGATTCGGCGGAATATCTCCATCGCCCTCGATCCGGTCGAAGCCGTAACCGGTCACCGCAACGGCCTTTTCGATATCTGGCAGGCGCGCCTCGGAGGCGTTCAGTGTCATGATGTGCGTTGCGGCCGACACCTTCACATCGTCGGGCGCTACTCCGGCCGACTGCGCCGCCCGTTCAATCTGCGCGGCATCCTTTGCGCAATCCATACCGGAAACCCGGTAACGGAAGGGCGGGGCATCAGCCGTCGATCCGGCTCTTTCGGTGTTGGCCATGGTCGCGCTATTCCTGCTAAGATGAATCGAAGAACAACATATCAGCGAGGAGTGATATGGTGCAAATCGTCGATGACCGCAAGAGCGCGACCATCGAGCGACGGGCGAAATTGTTCCGCGGCTTCGCGGACCCGAGCCGCCTGGCCATTCTCGGTGCACTTTGCAATGAGCCATTGGCCGTTCACGAGATCGTCGAGCGGACGGAACTATCGCAACCCAACGTCTCCAACCACCTGAGGTGCCTGCTGGACTGCGGGCTTGTCGCCAGCGACCGCGATGGGCGCTTCATCCGCTACCGTATCAGCAGCCCGCGCATCACGGTCCTTCTGAGCGATGTGGACGCACTTCTCGACGTGGTCGCGGAAGGCGTTGAGGCGTGTGACAATTATCGTGGGGCATGAACGGCCGAGTTTTAACCGGCACCGCAGCATAGTAGACCTTAGCGCTTTGACGGCACAGCTTGCCAACATGTAGAATAGTCGGCTCGCGCTCGCCACGCCATCCCGATCCTTGAGCCTCAGAGCCCGACGAGAAGACGGACCCCTAGCCACGCATAGGCGACTACGGCGAGCCAGAAGAGCATCTTCTCAATAGCGCCGTCGCCGGCTGAGAAGGAAAAACCAGTCCTTTTCGGGAAAAACGGTGACATGCACCAATTTCCGAGACTCGTCCGCTTTCGTCTGACAGGCCCGCCATTCAGGCCCCGGTTTCCGGTCTGGGCCCGTGGGCTCCGAAATTCATCCCGAACGTCATTTCTATCGCTGCGATGACTTCAAGAACACCGCACCCGGGCTATGGCCGAATGGCGCCAAATTGCAGCCTGATACAGGCTCAAACTCGGACTTTCGAGACCTGTCCGGCCTAGTCTGACAGCACGAGGCGAACGGGCGGCCCGGACTTCAAGGTTGCGCCGTTGTAAAAAACGTCCAGGTCTGACGCCCTTCGAGCTCTTCGATGACAAACTGGCCGGGTCTGAAGTCGGATTGCGCGGTCGAGGCGGCCGGCCGCCAGTTTGTCGGGATGCGCAGGGCAAGGTCCGAGAGGCCGGCGGGTGCAAGGATTGTCAGCTGCGCGGTGTTTCCCTCAATCGCGGTGGAAACCTCCACCCGGTCGCGGGCTGACCACCAGTCGCCGAACTCCGCGAGCGAGCCGGTCCATGCCCGGCCGTTGAGCTGGCCTATCAATTGATCGAGGAAGTCGAGTTTGTCTGTTGTGTCGGTGGGGTGGACCAGGACGGTCAGCAAGCCGCCATAACGTGACAGGTCGTCGGCCAGCGCCAGGGCGGCGGCGAGCCGGCTTCCCTCGGCGACGGGGCGCTCATCCTCAATGCTGACGGGAAACTCGAAGATCGAGGACTGCGTGTCGTAGCCGCGTGACCAGGTCTGGCGATACGGCAGGTGGGTCAGCGCATTGCCCGAGGTGATCGAGGATGAATAGCGGTAGCCGGTCGCCTGCAACGCTTCGGGCAGGATATCAGGTGTCGCCAGGTAGCCGGGCCGGAAGGAAACGGTCTGTTCGCCCGATGCCTGCTCGAGCAGATGGCGGCTGATCCTCAGCTCGCCCAGCACGCTTGCCCCTTCGGTATCTCCCTCACCTCTGACGCGGGGTTGGTAACCGGGATAGCGTTCCTGCCCCGTCCCGGCGGGCAGCGAGGCAAATATGTCGGAATGGCTGACCGAGTGACTGGCGATCTCCATGCCCATGGCCGCCAGGCGTTCTATCTCGTCGACGGTCTGCGTATCGAAAAAACCGCTGTCGAAATAGTCGCGGAAATACTTGGTTTGCACGAAGAATGTGCCGCTCACGCCGTGGCGATCCAGCATACGGGCATAGCTCAGCATGTTGCGCGCGGAGCCGGAGTAGTCGATGTCGAAACTCACGATCAGTGACAGGTCGGCACCGCCGGGCACAGTGTCCAAGCTTACCGCCATGGGCTCGTGCCGATGATAGAGTTCCAGCAGCCAGCGCAGCCAGACATCGGCAGAAGGTTCATAGCCGTTTACATAGTCCCGCCAGGCACCGCCGTCGCGGTCGCCATAGGCCTTGAGCAGGAAGAAACCGAGGTCGAAACCAAGGGCGTAGGCGGTGCCGCCACTGGCTGTCTGCCGGGCAATCATGGCGGCGGCCCCGTCATCATACCGGGCGAGGACACGCTCGGACCCGGAAAAGGCCTGCGTGCCGATCCAGGTCTCCGGCCGGTCGGGATTGCCGATCCGGACCTCTCGCTCCCGCGGGCCTCCAATCCAGTGGGATTCGGGCTGGCCAGGGTCAAACGCGATGGCATGACGCGTCCGTGTCTCGTCGACGGTCGTGAAGCCGAAGAGATCCTGAAGTCCGCCGCCGAGCACCTGGGTCGCGAACAGAGTGCCGCCGCTTTCGACATGATCGCGCAGGGTGCCGAGTTCCTCTGCATCCAGGGTGGCACCGGAAACGACGGGATAGACCAGGACGACCTCGTGTTCCGTCGCCGCTTCGACATCGTCCGTCAGCGTGAAGGGAATGCCGATCGTCCGCAGGCCGTGCGCCAGACCCAGCCAGGCTGACCGGGGTTCGGTCAGGAGAATGGCCAGGCGCGGCGAGCCGGCTGTCGTATAGTCGCGCCAGTCGGCCGGGGGCGGCGAGGGCAGTGTGCTGGCGGTATCGGGCCCGTCCTCAAGGCCGGACAGCGCGACGGGTGCTTGCCTTAGCCAAGCTAGCCCCAGTGCCGCAAGCGCAATGCAGATTGCGATGATGACGAGCGTGCGTGTGGGCATGGCGTGAGCGGGAAGGCCTTTCGCCGCAATTATTATTCATGGGGGTTTCTGGCGCGTTACTCTAGGAAACCCATCGCAGGCAATGTGGTCGAGGATGATGACCGGTAAGAAAACCCGTCTTTCAGCTCTTCTTGTCGGCGCGATTTTTTTCGCGCCTGTCCACGCCGAACAGCCGGTGTCAGCCTGGCGCAGTCCGGTGCATGTCGACGATCCTGAATGCGTTGAGCGGATTCATATCTATCTGGATCCCGGTCATGATACGCACACAGCCGAAAGTTCGCCGGCACATTGGGGCCGTGCGGAAGCGATTGAGACCGGATGCCCGGCAGCCCCCGTTCGGCCGCCGTCTTCGGATAGCCGTCAGGAGATCGGTATGCAGCCGGAACCGGCCGAGGTGCCGCGTGCCGGCTGGGCCTGGAATGCCGAAAGCTGGCGCGAGGCGCCAGGCGAGCTCATCACGTGTGCACGTTCTGCCGGGCTGGATCGCTTGTTCATTGGCGTAGAGATGGACGACGGGGCCATCCTTGGCGCGGACGCGCTTGCCCGCTTCATTTCCGACAGCCATGAGGCAGGCTTGGACGTGTGGGCCGTCGAAGGCGACCCGGCCATGATCACAATGGATGGTCTGGCTCACGCTGCAGACCGTGCGCGCGCGCTGGCTGCCTTCAATACCCAAAATCGCAACGCGCCCCTGACACGTATCCAGTATGATATCGAACCCTATCTCCTGCCCGAATATCAGGCGGCGCCGGCCTCGGCCTTTTCAGACTGGGCGGCGGCGATACGGATACTTTCGGCGGTTCATGGCGCGCGTCTCGATGCTGTCGTCCCGTTCTGGATCCTGGAGGCGCCGGGGGGGCTTGATGCGCTCGCGGACGCCGCTCCGGTTCTCGCGAGTATCACAGTGATGTCCTACCGGACCAATCCGGAGCAGATCGTCCGGACATCCAGGCCGCTTCTGGAGTGGGGGGAAAGGCAAGGCCTTCCGGTTGTCATCGCGCTGGAGAACGGGCCTGTCGCCGATGAGCATATCGCGGTCTTTCATCCGGCCGGGGATGGGGAGCTGGCGCTTGCCTCCGGCGCCACCGGTGCCAGTGTGATCCACGACCCGGACTTGTCACTGCAGGCGCCCCGACGGTTTGCCTACAGTCACTCGGTCCTGGCGCCGGGCTCACGGGTCAGTTTCCGTGGCGATGTGGATGCGTTGAATGCCGCTGTGCTCGGTGCATTGCCCGGTCTTGCTGCGCATACGAGCTTTGCAGGGTTTGCGTTGCATGGCCTGGAGCTTCAGCCCGCGGACAATGCAAGATGTCATGATTGACCAGAAATCGCCGCATTTTTCCGGAAAATGAACGATGTCACGTGGTAAATATTAAATGAGTTCTGGCGAGACTTAATGGCACGATGTGTCCAGAAGTTCTCAAGGTTTTTGCTGTCTGCTCGTATCCGTAAAGATGATTGTCCGCGTTGCAAAGGACGGACAAGGCGAACGCGTGCTGGCTGGCACAGCGGCCTCCTGATCGTCTTCCAAACCGATTTATGCCGCTTGAGAGGGACAGATTCTTGGCCGCCCACCGTCAGTCTTCACCGGAGTTGAGCCAGCAATGGCAAACTCTCCGCGGCCGCTATCTGGAACGGTTGGCGGAGAAGCGCGCCGAGTTCGAGAGGGCTGCCGAGCGCCTCACCATGGGGGAGGCTGAGGATACTGCCGCTGAACGGATCGTGGCAGACATGCACCAGCTGGCGGGCTCTGGCGGTACATTTGGCTTCCGTGCTGTGAGCGATGTGGCACGCTCCGCGGAAGACAAGATCAAATCTGCACCCGGGCCTGAAGAGATTGCCAGGATTGTTCGGACGGTGATCGACGAAATCGGCCGCACGCTCGCCGCCGAGCGATCGGCAGTCAGTCAGAGTTCGGCCCCGCCAATTCCCGCGGCATCGAAGATTGCGAGTGCTGAAACGACGGGAGCGATCCCGGCCGAACGGCCTCGTGTCCTGATCGCCGAGGATGATGTGATTTTTGCCGAACTCCTCGAGGGGCTGTTTGGTGAAGAGATCGAGGTGCACGCCGTTCACGACGGGAAGGATGTCCTGGCTGCAATCGCCGCTGTGCGTCCGGCCATGGTCCTGCTTGATGACGGATTGCCTAACACAAGCGGGCTTGAGCTCGTGGAGGTTCTTGCTGCGTCCGGCGGTACGCGAGATGTCGGTGTGGTCATGCTCACAGCCAATGATGCGCCGCAGTCGATCCTGCGCGCCGTGCGGGCGGGGGCGGTTGATTATCTCGTCAAGCCGGTTGATCCGGTTGCGCTCGTACGGACCATTCGTGACCGGCTGGAGAAGTCCGCCCAGACGGTGTTGGTTGTGGATGATGACCCGCTTGTCCGGCAACTGGTCCGCGACGGATTCCGGGCAGCTGGTTATCGGGTTGTGGAAGCCGGTGATGGCGAGAGCGGACTGGCCGAGGCTCGAACGGTAGTGCCGGACCTCATCGTGCTCGACCGGATGATGCCCGGCCTGGAGGGCGGGGCTGTCCTGCACCAGCTTCAGAACGAAGCGGAAACGCGCGGTATTCCGGTCATTGTTCTGACGGCCAAGGCTGGAACCGGCGATTCTCTGACCTTCCTGGAGCGCGGGGTCGCCGATTTTATGACCAAGCCTTTCAACCCGGATGAGCTGGTGCTTCGGGGCCGCCGGATCATGGGCCGATCCGATGATCGTTGATTTTGCCTCCATCCTGCTCGTGGCAGTCCAGACGACCGGCCCGTCATCGGTTGACTGGCGTGAAGAGGCTTACCGGCTCGCGGAAAACGGGCAGTTCGACGCGGCGCTGGAAAGCCTCGCCGGGCAGCCTGACGCCGGCAGTTACGAATTACGGGTCATGCAGGCACGATTACTGTCTTGGTCGGGCCGTCATGCTGACGCTGAACGGGCGATCACGGCGCTGAGTGCGGAATACCCGGATAATCCGGAAATCTTGGCCCTGCGGGGCGCGCTTGCCTACTATCGTGGAGAGCTTGAGGCGGCTGACAGGGATTTGCAGCGTGCATTGGTGCTGTCTCCCGCTTCGGCGGATGCGCGCGACCTGCTCGAACGTGTCGCTGCGGCTCGCCAGGCAGAGGCCGGCCGGAGCAGGCTCCGTCTGGATGCCGGTGTCGAGCTGAGTACGTTCAGTCGTTCTGCGAACACCGGCTGGCAGTCAGCCTTTGCCCAGATCACCCGGATCGGGCCGGGTTACGCGATCGGGCTTCGGCGAGAGGAATATGACCGTTTCGGCCTGCGGAACGCGGTGACGGGCGTGCGCGCATCCTACGCGTTCATGCCGCAATGGACGGTCGATGCCCAGGCCGACTACGGGCCTGACAATGTCTACCGGCCGGAGTCCAGCCTGGGTGTTTCTCTCACCCGGCGTTGGTCGGGCGGCTCGAACGGCGGTAGCGCCTGGCGGGTCAGCGCGGGGATCCGGCGCGACCGCTATGTTCTGGCCGACATTGATGAGGCCTATGCCGAACTTGCGGGCAGTCGGGGTCGCTATGCGCTGACCGCCCGCGCTATCGGTATTCATGACCCTGATAGCGGCACTGCCGGAGGCGGGTTGGTCCGCGGCGAGAGGACTTTCGAGAATGGGCTGACCGTTTCGTTGGGATATGCCGACGCACCGGAAACCGTTGCGAGTGAAACTATCCGCACCCGAAGTGTTTTCGGCGGTCTGCGCTACCAGGTTTCCACCAGCAGCCAGATACGCGTCGATTGTGTTCGGGATGATCGTGAAGCTGCCTATATCCGGAAGGCCTGCAGTGTTTCTTTCAGCCGAACTTTCTGATGCCGCATTCCTGCGCGCGATCTGGATGGTGAGCCTGACGCTGGCGTCGGCTTCACTGACGGGATTGCTCGCTCTTGCCATCCTGCGGGCGCTGCGAGACTGGCGCCGCGCGATGGAGCGTGCACGGCTCGACGGGTTGCGGGCCGAGGTCCGCGATCTGCTGATGGCTGACTTTTCGCTCGATACGGTCAGTTTGCGTCAGCTTTCACGGCGCGAGCAAGGCGTCCTGATCTCGGTCTTGCTCGGCTATTTCCGGAACCTTGATGGAGCCCGGACGGACCGGCTCCGCGATCTGGTTGAAGCTTGGGACATGGAAGCGGTTCTCCGGTCGACGGCAAGGCGGGGCCCGCGTCTCGACCGGCTGCGCAGCCTGGCGGTGCTGTCGCGTCTCGATACGGCCTCGTCGCTGGAAACCATTCGCGCTGTGCTGTCCGATCGCGACGGACCGGTAAGGCTTGCCGCATTGCGTGCACTGGCGCGGCGGCGGACGGACATTCCGTCGGCGATTCTGGTTGATATCGCCCGTTCAACGGCGGCGGAAAACGTCGCGCTACTGACCTCCATTTTTCGGCAAATCGGGCCAGATGCCCAGGAGGCGATGGAAGAACTGGTCCGCAACCCTCCCGACACGAACACACTCGGCGCTGCGCTTGGCGGGCTCGCGGGTATCGGCCTTTCGTCCCTGTCCGTAGAACTCCGGCCGCTGGCCGGGCATCCGGTTCCCGAAATACGCAAACGGGTTGCGGGCCTCGCAGCCTGTTTTGCTTCGGTAGATACGCGCGCTTGCCTGGCCGTTCTCGTTACTGACCCGGATGCCCAGGTGCGCGAGGTGACAGCGACGGCGCTTGGCGAAAGGAAGCGGACGGATGAAATGGACCATCTTGTCGCCCTGTTGCGAGACCCGGTCTGGCGGGTGCGCTGGGCGGCCAGCGCCGCGCTGGTGCTTATGGGCCAGGCCGGCCGTTTGCTGCTGAAAGCGGCGGCTCAGGACAATCGCGATCTGGAAGAGATTGCGGAAGAAGCCTTGTTCCGGCCGGGGCCAGCATGATCGGGTTTGTTGATCTCTTTTTCTTCATTACCACCTGGATCGTCCTGATGGTCGGGCTGGTGCAGAATCTGATCTATACGGGCTATCTATATCCGGCCTGGCGCGAAATGCGGCGTCGCGCGAATGCCTATGACACCGAAGCGGCCAGGGAGGCGCTCCGGCGTGGGGAGCAAACGCCCGTCACGCTGATCGTGCCGGCGTATGATGAGGCGCTGACCATCGTCGACAATGCGCACTCGCTGCTATCTTTGCGCTATTCGGATTTCGAGGTGATCATCGTCAATGACGGATCGGGCGATGATACGGTCTCGCGCCTTCAGGACGCCCTGGAGCTCGAACCTGTGCCGCGCGCCCTGAACCCGGGCCTGCGGCATGCCGAGGTGCGCGGTGTCTACCGCTCGGCGATCTATCCCAATCTTCACGTGGTCGACAAGGAAAACGGCGGCAAGGCCGATGCCATCAATGCCGGGCTGGCCTGCACGCGGACCGACCTCTTCTGTGTCATCGATGCGGATTCCATTCTTCAGCCCGAAGCCCTGGCCCGGGCGACGCGGCCCTTCCAGGAGCCCGGTGAACATGTGGTTGCGGTCGGGGGTACGGTCGGCGTGGCGAACGGCTGTACCGTGCGTCACGGGCAGATCGAGCGCTATGACCTGCCGCACCGCTTTGTCGCCCGGGCCCAGGCCGTCGAGTATACGCGTGCTTTCCTGATGGCGCGGCTGGCCAGTAGCCGGACCAATACACTGGCTCTGATTTCGGGAGCTTTCGGGGTGTTCCGGACGGCGGATGTGGTCGAGATCGGCGGCTACGATCCGACAACGGTCGGCGAGGATATGGAGGTGGTTGTTCGCCTCCATCGGCATCTCAGACAGGCGGGGCGGCGCTACGTGATGCGTTATCTGCCGGAGCCGGTTTGCTGGACGGAAGTCCCATCCACCCTCCGCGGGCTTTCACGCCAGCGGGTCCGCTGGCAGCGTGGCGCTCTGGAGACGCTGTCCCGCCATTGGAAGATGGTCTTCAATCCGCGCTATGGACGGTTCGGCATGGTGACGCTGCCCGGTATCGTCCTGATCGATGTGGTCGGGCCCGTTGTTGAGGTCCTGGGATATGTTCTCGTGCCGCTCCTGTGGGCCTGGGGCACGCTCAACACGCCCTATTTTCTTGCCTATGTCGGACTGACTTTCGTGTTCGGGATTTTCCTGTCCGCGGCCAGCCTCCTGCTGGAACAGGGGTCGGTGGAGCGGCCGACCAATGCGCGCCAGCTGCTTCGACTGGCCTGGACCGCAGTCCTTGAGAATTTCGGGTATCGGCAGCTCAACAATATCTGGAGATTTGTTGGCCTGGTCCGCCATTTCCGTTCTGCACCGGCGCGCTGGGCCGATGTCGGGCGGACAGGGTTTTCGAAAGGGTAGCTCCGGAGCCGCTAACAAGGATGCGCCATCCGGGAAGTGCCCAGAAAAGCAAGCGGGATAATAATAAATTCCCGGCCGGAGCAACACCGTTAACCCAATGAAAGCCGGCAGAGGAAACTAATAGGGGTTTCCATTCAGGCCCGTGGGGATAGCGGCCGAGCCATGCACATGCGGAGCAATAACCTATGAAGCCGCACATTCCTCGCGGGATATTGTCGTTGCGCGGCAGGATTACGCTGCTTGTCGGCACGATTACACTCCTCACAGCGCTGTTCGTGGGCATTTCCGGCTATCTGCAGTCGGTGCGCATGGCGGAAGAGAACGGGCTGACCGACCTTCAGGCCGAGGCACGTGTGGTCGCCAGCCGGGTGAGCGAAACCTTCCGGACCACACACCAGAATGCCGAGATTGTCAGCTTCACTCCGCCCATCGAGGGGTTGGCCCGCGCGGCGGAGAATGGTGGTGTCGATCCGCTGGACGGGTCCACCACAGAGCTTTGGCGCTCGCGGCTGGAGCGTATCTTCACGGCGCTCATGGCGGCCAATCCGGAATACACCCAGGTGCGTTTGATCGGTCTTGAAGACGATGGCCGGGAGCTTGTGCGTGTCAACCGGACTCCGCTGGGTCTGGAACCTGTCGAACTTGCGGATCTTCAGCAAAAGGGGGCCGAACCCTATTTTGCGGTTGGCGCCACATTGCCGCTGGGCGACGCGCTCTCCACGCGCATCACGCTGAACAGGGAAAATGGTGCGGTTGACCCGCGTGTCACGCCGACCATGCGCACCATCATCCCGGTCTTCACACATGACGGCCAGCGTTTCGGCATGCTCGTGATCAATCTCGACTACGAGACCATGGTGGGGAACATGCTGGAGGAGCTGGCCCCACGGCACCAGACTATCCTCGCCACGCAGGATGGTGACTTTGCAGTCTATCAGCCCGGTACCGGCATGGACGGCATCCATTTCCGGTTCGAGCCGGACTACCAGCCGCACCCTGTTCTCAGCCAGAATGCAGGCGGACGCACCTTCCGCATCGGGGCCACTAGCTATGCATCGGACTCTGTTCATAGTTCCGATGTCGATGACGGGCTTTCGCTTGACGTGTTCGTCGGGCAGCCTACCGATCAGATGCTGGCCGGTGCGCTTGACCTTCGAACCCAGAGTTTCGGTGTTGCGGCGGTTCTGGTCGTATTCAGTGTGCTCGCCACGCTCTTGTTCGCGGGAGGCCTCACCCGCCCGCTTCGGATGATGACCGAGGCTGTCCGGCAGTTCGGGCATACGCGTGGCAGGATCGAACTGCCCATCGGAAGCCGGGACGAAGTGGGCGATCTGGCACGGGCATTTGCGGATATGTCGCGCGATCTCGAAGCCAGCGAGCTCACCATGAAAACGGTGTTCGACAATGTCGCCGACGGTCTGCTGGTCATCGACCAGTACGGCATGATCACCACGGCCAATCCGGCCTTGTGCGAGATTTTCGGGTACAGCTCCGAAGAACTGATCGGTCAGAACGTACGCCTTTTGATGCCGCGTGAAATCAGCGAGCGCCCTGACGACATCCTCGCCAACTACCGGGCGACTGGCAAACGTACGGTCATCGGTCAGACCGTCGAGGTGCCTGGACGGACGAATTCCGGGGCAACAATACCTCTGGAGCTGACAATCAGCGAGATGACACTGGGCGGGGAGCCTTATTTCTGCGGACTTATCCGTGACATCACCGAGCGTAAACAGATGGAGACGATGAAGGACGAGTTCATCTCTACGGTAAACCACGAGCTGCGTACGCCTCTCACATCCATCCACGGTGCGCTCAGTCTGCTTGAACACCGTCTGAGCGACACGGAGATTGACGAGAAAACCCGGTCATTCCTCTCCATGGCGCGCAATTCCTGCGACCGGTTGGCTCATCTGGTCAACGACATTCTCGATCTGGAAAAAATCGCCGCCGGCCGGATGGAGTACCGGCTTGAAGTCCTCGATACCGACAGACTGGTGAAGGACATTGTCGATAGGCATCTGGGACTGGCGGAACAGTATGGCGTTCGTTTCGAACTGGAGCTTGGTAGCGCGGACGCCTCAATCGAGGTTGATCCCAACCGGTTCAACCAGGCGCTGGTGAATCTCCTCTCGAATGCCGCCAAATACTCGCCCAAGGGCGATACGGTAACGATCCGTACGAACGCGGGGGAAGATGGTCAGGTTCACATATCAGTGTCCGACAATGGCCCCGGCATACCAGAAGATTTTCGCGAAAAAGTGTTTGAACGGTTTGCCCAGGCAGATAGCTCGGCAACCCGCAAGGTCGGAGGTACAGGGCTGGGTTTACACATTACAAAGAATCTCATCGACGCCTTTGGGGGAAGTGTGAGTTTCGACACTGTCGAAGGGGCGGGCACCACCTTCTGCTTCAAGCTTCCGGTTTGGTGCAGTGTCGAAGACAGCAGTATTCCCTTTGTTCGCCACTGATCTATCTCTCACCACTCGAATCTTGGCTAAAGCGCAATGAGCAAAAAGAATCAGACCCAGAACGAGATGCCCGCAGGTCCTGACGCGGCGTTGCTGCAGCGAGCCATGGAGCACGCGGTTGAGGGGGCGTCCACGATCGACACTGAAGGCCGGTACGTCTACGTCAACAAGCGTTATGCCGAGATCGCCGGTCGCTTGCCGGAGGACATGGTCGGGCAGACGTGGGATATCACTGTGCATCCGGACGACCTCCCCATGCTCCAGGCTGCGTATGTGGAGATGTGCGAAACCGGTAAAGTGACCCGTGAGGCGCGGGGGCTGAAACCGGACGGGAGTGTGTTCCACAAACGTGTGACGATGATTGCCGACTACGGCTCCGATGGCTCTCTGGCAGGTCACTTCTGTTTCTCCCAGGACATCACACGGCAACGCGATGCTTCAGAGCAGCACCGTCGCCAGAGCGACTGGCTGGGCCTGACCGAGACGATCGGCAAGATCGGTCACTGGTTCGTCGATCTTGAGGCCGAAACAGTCTACTGGTCGGATGAGGTCTACCGGATCCACGGGCGCGAACGCGCGAGCTATACGCCTACTCTGGCTGACGGTATCAACGCCTATCATCCCGATGACCGGGAGTTCGTCGCTGCATGTGTACAACGCGCGATCGAGCATCAGGAAAAGTTCGATTTCGAGCGGCGGCTCGTGACACCCGGCGGGGAGGTCCGGTGGGTGTCATCACTGGGCGAGTGCCGCGCAGACGCCGAGGGGCGCCCCGCTGCCGTATTCGGTATTTTCCGCGATATCACGGAAGAGCGCGAATCCGACCTGTTCCGTGACCGGGTCTGGCAGCTCTTGATGGATCAGTCCCTTGATCATGAAATGAAGGTCCAGCGGGTCCTGGAGCAGACCACGGACTATTTCCGAATGGATTTCGGCCTTCTCGCTGAAATTGCCGGCGACAACTATACAGTGAGGCATGCCGCTTGTCCGGACCAGGAGATCCTGCCCGGTACGGTGTTCGAGCTCGGCAGAACGTATTGCTGGCACGTGCTGCAGGCGAACGAACCCAAGGCCTTTCACCACGTCGCCGACAGTGAGATCCGCAACCACCCCTGCTACAAGACATTCGGCCTTGAGGCCTATATCGGCGTTCCCCTGATTGTGAACGGCACGCGCTATGGAACGCTCAACTTCTCCAGTCCGAGCCAGCGGCCGGAGCCGTTTACACGCCGTGACCGGGAAATCATCGAACTGGTATCGACCTGGCTGGGCAATGAGCTGGGACGCCAGGCGGTGCTGGACGATCTGCGCGTCAGCGAGGAGCGTCTCGCCCTGGCTGTCGCAGGGTCCGGGGTCGGTATCTCGGATTGGCAAGACCTTGCAGGGGATGTCCAGATATGGTCGGACCAACACTATCGCCTGCTGGGGTACGAACCGGGAGAAATCCAGGCATCTGTATCGAGTTTCCTTGACCACATTCACCCCGACGACAAGGACGGTGTCCTGGCGGTGATCCGTCAGCACATGAAAACCGGCTCGACCTATGAGAAGGAGGCCCGGCTTCGTCTCAAGGACGGATCCTACCGCTGGTTCCTGGGCACGGGGCAGGCCGTCTGGGACGATGCCGGAAAACCGGTGCGCTTCATCGGCACCATTCTTGATATCGACGAGCGCAAGCGCGCGGAGACCATGAAGTCGGAATTCGTCTCCACCGTGTCGCATGAGCTTCGCACGCCGCTGACATCGATCATGGGTGTGCTCGGTCTCGTGCGATCGGGGCGTTATGGCGACCTCTCGGAGAAGGCCAGGCAATTGCTCGATATCGCGCAAAGCAGTGGCGACCGGCTCGTGCGGCTGATCAACGACCTGCTGGACATAGAGAAAGTCGAATCCGGGAAAATCGAAATGGCGCCGCGCCGCCAGCCGGTCTCGCTCCTTGTCGAGCGCGCTTTGGAAGAGTGCTGGTCTGACCCCGGCCGGTCAGGCGTTTCGGTGAAATTCCTTGATGACAGCGACATGGCTGATGTGGATGCGGATTCCGACCGTTTCATCCAGGTCCTGACCAATCTTCTGTCTAACGCGGCCAAGTTCTCGCCCGATGGTGGAGAGATCGCGGTGCGTGCTGTCCGTGCCGGCGGGCAGGTCCGCGTGACTGTGGCCGATGAAGGGCCGGGTATACCGGACGATCAGTTCGAGCGGATATTCGACCGCTTCACCCAGGTCGATGCCAGCGACACGCGGGCGAAAGGCGGGACCGGTCTTGGCCTCGCAATCTCCAAGGCGATCATGAATGCTCACGGCGGCAGCATCTCCGTCAGCAACCGGCCGGAGGGTGGTGCCTGTTTCGAAATTGAGCTTCCGGAAGCCGCAGACGTCTCCCGCAATACGGCCACGGCCCGTCCGGGCGGTGGCGCGGCACCGCGCATCTTGTATGTCGAGGATGACCCCGACACTGCAAGCCTGGTGCGTCACGCGTTCGCGGAGATCGCGGAAGTCGAGGTCGCCCGGACCCGGCAACAGGCAGATACATTGCTGGCGCAGCAGGACTACAGCCTGGTCCTTCTCGACCTCGAATTGCCGGATCAACCGGGGCAGACCCTGCTTGAATCCTTCGCGGCATCAGCGGGCAAGCCGCCGCCGGTGATTGTCTACTCGATCATGGAGTTCGAGACCCGCGAAGACTGGCCCTTCGTGCGCGGCGCCTTCGTCAAGTCCAAGATCGGACTGGACGAGCTGAAATCGCGGATCGTCCAGGAACTGGCCAGCACATTCAAAACCCGACAAGCAACAGGAGGCCAGGCATGGCCGAACTGAACCGGATCGCATGCGTCGAGGATGACGCCGACATTCAGGCGATCATCGAGCTGGCCCTGACCGATATCGGCGGTTTCGAGGTGACAATCTTTCCCGACGGGCCGACGGCCCTGAGCGGCGGCCTTGCCGGTTTCAAGCCGCAGCTTGTCATGCTGGACATGATGATGCCGGGCATGAACGGGCTGGAAGTGCTGGCGCGCATCCGGAGCGACGAGGTCCTCCAGAATGTGCCGGTTGTGTTCATGACGGCCAAGGCACAGGCCCATGAGGTCGAGCAATACAAGGCAGCCGGCGCACAGGCTACAATTCTGAAGCCTTTCGACCCGGTCGCCCTGCCCAGCCAGATCCGCGATATCTGGAACGGCCTAGACCTCTAGCGGGTATCAGCTCTACTCGCGGCGTACCACCTTGGTGATCGCCCGGGCGATGATTTCCTGGGTGAAGGGCTTGATCAGGAAGTGATCGACGCCGCGGCGAATGACCTGGCGCACTTCCTTCACGCCGTTCTGTGATGTCAGGAAGATAATCCGTGTATTGCTGGACAGGTGCGTACCGCCGGTACGGATCTGCGTCAGTAGCTCAAGCCCGTCCATCGGTTGCATGTGCCAGTCGGAAATGAGGATTGTAGGGTCGAAGCTGCGAGCCATATCCAGCGCTTCCTGACCAGACTTGGCGATCTGGATATCGCCAACGCCGATGTCCACAAGAAGAGCCCGCATGAGCGCGCGGACCGCACCGTCATCATCGGCGAACAGAATGCGCTGTGTCGCGAACAATTCCTGGTCGGTAACGGTCGGGATTTCATCGACAAACGCGATTTCATCGTCCGACCGGCGGCGGAGGAGCCGCGAATTCTCGACCCGGATGTGGCGGCGGAAGCGCACGATGTTCTCCAGTTTCTCGCATATATGCAGCAGGCCGGCTTTCTGGGACTCGCCGGACTCCAGAAGCCGGTGCGCCTCCTGTTCGATCTGCATGAATTCCGCGCCGATAAAGTTGAAGCCCATGCAATGCGCTGCCCCGGCCATCCGGTGGGATTCTTCGACAACGCGCTGCAGCTTGGTCTTGGTGCTGTCGGCCCCGCTATCTTTCTCGTCGAGGAGTTGGGTCAACGCGATGAGCTGGGCAGGGAAACGGTCGCAATAATTCCGGACAACCTGTTCGGCGGCTCTAGATTGCATGGGGGTCTCCGAATTTGGCTTCAAGCCAATATTCGGAGACAGCATTAACACGTCACTGATGCATCGAAGGCGCTGAAGAATAAGATATTATATCGCTGTGCCCAGGTGGCGTGTGCCGGGGGTGCTTCCTGCAAGCGTTTTCATTGCTATCTCCCGCAATCGGTCGATCGGTGTTTCGCTCTTCAGGAGGGATCTTGCTCCTTTCGGCAACAGCCGTGACGGGTAGCTCTCTACGGAATAGATCACCAGGCGTTCGGCGGCTCCGCGGTTTCGGAAGAAAGCCGGAACGAGATCATGGGCCTGGCCGTCCTCAAGGTTGAGGTCGAGCACGACCAGGTCAGGCATCTCGCCGCGGGCGAGCCGCGTCTCTACCTCGCGCCTCGACGTCAAGGGCGTAACATTGCCCAGTTCGCCAAGCGTTGCCTGCATCAGCTCGAGAACGAGGGGGTCATCATCAACCGCGAAGATATCCGGTCGGGATCTGTCGCGGCGGCCAATGCTGGGCGCGGCGGGGCGAAAGGCGGTCCAGCCTTCCTCACTCCGGTTACGGTGTTGCGGGTGCCTGAAGCTGAGCCAGGCGAATGCCGCGATCATTGCGGCGGCCGCTGTACGGGGAACCAGTGTCCAGGCGTGGGCGGTTTGGTAATCGCCAACGAGTACGAGCAGAAGGCAGGCCCCCGCCATGCTGACGCAATAGGCCACGAGCGCTCCCATGCCACGGCGCAAGTCCGGCCCGAGCCGCAGGGCCAGGCCGGCGGAGACCAGATAACCGGCACTTCCCGCAATGATCAGTATCTCTCGCGGTCGACCCAGCGCGCTGCCTTCGGACGGCTCGGAAAACGCATGGCCATTGAGAGCAATGACACTGCCGGCAAGGAAGCCGAGCATAAGCAGGGAGCTCAGAGCGGCGTCCGACATCCGGGTGCGGCCGATCATGATCGCCAGCAGGGTGCTGCAGCCGCCAAGTCCGACAGCCAGCGCCATCAGCCAGGTCGAGGACTGCGGGTTCAGTGCCAGAAAATGAAAGACCTGAAACACGCCTGTCAGCAAGACAGAGACCGGTACCCAGCGCCGCCAGGCAGGGTATGCCGGCCCGGCATCGATCGTGTCCAGCAGCAATTGGTAGAGGACGTAGGTGTGGGCGGCAATGATCGCGAATTCGGCGCCCACAAGGAGGGCGCCGGAATCTTCGCTCCCGATCATGGACAGGGCAAACTCAGTCAACTCATGCATCCGCACCCCCGCTTGGAGATTCAGGTTGCGACCCTAAACGGGATGCACACGTCTGGCTGGTAATATTTGTTTACCGGGAGAGCGGTTGTCTCTCGCGTTTGCAAACGCCGCTAAGCGTGCCTGAGAAGGATATGGTGTAGTAGATTCGCTCTCTATTCTGCGCACTGGTTAGGAGTTGCTCCAAGAGATCGTGAGACGCGGCGCGCTTCTTGTCGAACTCACCTCGATCGCTCTCTGCCACGACCAACCGTAAGCCCTGCTTCGAAAGTACCTGATGCTTGGGTTGGCTCTGGCATGTTGACGGGCCGAAAACAGATAAGCCGTGGACTCATAACGTCTGACCCAGAGGCGGGCTGAGGCGAGCGCGACAGCGGCGAGGAACTTCCGGCGGGCGGCGCCATGTGTGGATGGCCCGTTTTCGAACTTTCTCGTTTAACTCCAAGTTGATGGGCTCTCTCTTTCATTTCGAGGCAATCTTGAATTTATTCGACTTGCGGCAACTTTGTGTGCCCGGTGCCGAATGCGAGCGTCATGACTCACGATTACCTAATTAGCCAAGCAATCTAACTTTCGCGATTTGTACGCGCGGTAGCCTGTCTGCTAGCTACAGGCCGTCTTCGGGTTTCTCCCAATTCAACGTTCCAATTTTTCTTGATCGTATTGATTTTTGTTCTATAATTTCAACGTGTTACAAGGAGATCGGTCTTGCGCATCAAATCCCTCCCTCTCCGCCAGCTTTCCCTGTTTTCGCGTATGTTGAACGCCCTGGCACCGGCCACGGCCCGGTCCTGGCGCATCGGCCTCAGCGGCCTCTTGTGGCTGCCATTCCGGCTGCTGACCCGTCCCGCGTTTTGCGGGTTTTGCGGGTTTTGCGGGTTTCAGGGTGAAGAAGCGTGAACGCCGCTGGCGCGCGGCCTCGTCTCTTTAAACGACCAGCATCAGCCGTTGTCCGTATGTCGTTTCCAGTTGTCGTATGAAATTTGAACCGCGTGTATCTTTTTTTGTTGACACTGTTCAGCGCGATTGCTCTCGTCGTTTGTATAAAGAACGGGAGGCAAGGAATGTCGTTCAGGGGAATCTTAAGGTCGGGAATCGCGCTGGGTGCGCTGGCAATCGGCGGCTCCGCGCTCGCTCAGGACGCTGCGCCGTCCCAGCAGGATGAGGATGTGATCGTCGTAACCGGCACCAATATCCAGGGGGCCCGGATCAACGAAGCGCTGCCGGTGACGATTATCGGCGAAGCGGACATTGCCGCGATCGGCGGTGTGGATGGCGAGGATCTGATCCGCGCCCTTCCGGCCCAGGGCAGCGTGCAGTTCCGCACGGACAACAACACCACCAACAATAATGCGCGTGGCGACGTCGCGTCGATCAATCTGCGCTCGATCGGCTCGAGCGGTACGCTGGTGCTGCTGAACGGCCGCCGCGTGGTCAATCACCCGTCCACCCAGGCCGAGCTGTCGACCCCGGTCACGACGACGAATGTGAACGCGCTTCCGGTGGCCGGCATCTCGCGCGTTGAAGTGCTGAATGACGGTGCGTCGGCCATCTATGGCACCGATGCTGTGGCCGGCGTGTTCAACACCATTCTCGATGACGATTATGAGGGGCTCTATGTCCGGGCGCGTCATCTGTTCGCGACCGGCAACGGTCTCGACGAGCAGACGCTGACCGTCAAGGCCGGCGACAACTTCAATGAGGGCCGGACCAATATCTCCATCTCGGCGGAATATTCGCGCCGTGACGGCCTGTTCGCGTCTGAAGTTCCGGTTGCGTCCAGCGAAGATCTGCGGCCCTTCCTGGTGGGCACGAGCTTTGAAGGCGACACGTCCTTCGACAACCGGGCGACCCAGTCTCCCTGGGGACAGTGGACGCTGAATACGACGACCAGCAACCGGGTCCGCCAGAATGGTACGACGCTGACCTCGGCTGCAGGCGTATTCCACTTCCAGCCGACCAGCTTTGCCGGTTGCCGCGCCGATACTGCGGGAGCCCTGTCGGTCGCCAACCTCTGCATCGACGATGGCAGCCTTGACCGCGATCTGCGGTATGACGGTGCCTATGAGCGTTCGATCATTTCCGACCGGGACCGCTTCAACGGCTTTGCTTTCGTCAATCATGATCTGGACAATGGCGTGCGTCTGTATGCCGAGTTCGGCTACTATTACGCGGAAACCCGGTCGACCAACGAACCGCGCAACGGTATCGCGGCGACCGAAATCTCGGTCCCGGCGAACTACTACTACAACCCGTTCGGTCCGATCACCTTCTCGGACGGCTCGATCAACCCGAACCGCCTGCCGGGCCTGACGAATGTGCCCGCCGAAGGCCTCCCGGTCTTCACCGATGGCGGCCGCTACCGCTTTGTCGATGTCGGTTTCCGGGACATCGAGGTCATCAACACCCAGTGGCGCGCCCTGGGCGGTGCTCGCGGCGAATTCGCCAATGGCTGGGACTGGGACAGCGCGCTGCTCTATAACCGCGGCTATGCGGAAGACACCGCGAACAACTCGATTTCTCGGACCCTGTTCCAGCAGGCGCTCTTCAACGAAACCCCGAATGTCTACAACATCTTTAATGGCGGCGATCCGAACAATCCGTCGATCGGCGATGCGACAGCCAATTCCCGCGACCTGATTGCTCCCTTCCTGGTCGATGTGGTCCGCGAAAGCACGACCGAACTCGCCCTGATCGACTTCAAGGTTTCCAATGGCGACGTTTTCTCGCTTCCGGGGGGTGCGATCGGTATCGCGGCCGGTGTCGAGGCACGCTACGAGGCCTATGACGAGAACCGGGATGACCGGCTCGACGGGACGATCACCTACACCGACATGGTGACCGGCGAGGTCAGCGAAACCGACATCTACGGCACCAGCCCGACCCCGGACTCCAGCGGATCGCGTGACGTGCTTGGCGCCTTCATGGAAGCGTCCATCCCGCTGGTCAGCCCGGACATGAACATCCCGCTGGTGGACACGTTCGACGTCCAGATCGCAGCGCGTATCGAGGACTATTCCGACTTCGGCAGCAGTGGCCTCAAGCCGCGTGTGGCGGCTGCATGGCGGCCGTTCGAGGGCCTGATGTTCCGCGGGGCCTATTCCGAAGGCTTCCGGGCACCCAACCTGATCGTCATCAATGAAGGTGTCGACCGGTCGAACGCCCGTGAAGACAGCTATTTCTGCGAAGCTGGCGTGCGCAATGGCACCTTTGCCACCTTCGCCGATTGCACGGGCTTCTCGGTTGGCCGGACGGAACGCCGCTCGGTGGCTGACGATATCGGTCCGGAAGACGACACCAATGTCACCTTCGGCGTGGTGCTGGAACCGCGCGGGTTCAGCGGGCCGATGAGCTTCCTGAATTCTCTGACGGTCACTGTCGACCGCTGGGAGATCGAGCGTGAAGGCGTCGTCGGTGTGTTCGGTGCCGAGAACCATATCAGCCTCGACTACCTGCTCCGTTTGCAGGGCTCGTCCAATCCCAATGTCGTGCGGGCCACGCCCAACCAGGACGATATCGACTACTTCACTGCGGCCGGCCTCGATCCGGCGGGTGAGATCCTCTTCATCCTGGACACCTACGACAATAACGAAGAGATCGAGGTCTCGGGTATCGACTACGCGATCTACTACGATCTCGAGGATACGCGGTACGGCGACTTCAATGTGAAGATCAACGCCTCCTATCTCGATACCTACTTCATTGCCCTGTCGCCGGGTGCCCAGCAGATCCGGGACGCCGTGGACAGCGGTCTGATTTCCGACGAGATCACCGTCTCCCAGGAAGGCGACATCATCATGCAGGACGGCCAGCCGGAATGGCGGGTCGGTGCCAGCCTGAGCTGGTCGCATCCGAACGGTCTGGGAGCCGGCATTCGTGCCGACTACACGAGCGAGTTCATCGACACCGGGGCCGGTCTGAACCCGGACGGCGATCCGTTCATCGTGGAAGCCTGGACCCAGACCAACGCCTATGTGGAGTACGAGTTCGACCGTCAGGGTCCGCTCGACAATCTTCGCATCCGCGTCGGTGCCAACAATATCTTCGATGAAGACCCGCCGCTCGCCGACGAGACCAATGGCTATGATGCCGCCTACCACAGCATCCGTGGCCGCCAGGTCTATTTCGACATCCGCAAGGTCTTCTAGGCAGACAGGCGACGAGAGTGCCGTCACGCACGGCACTCTCGTCCAGTCTACCGGTCGCAGGAATTATCGGCAGGGCGATACCTTACCGGCTTCGCGTCCAAAGCATGTTGCCGTAACGGATCGCGAACAGCGCGAAGGCACCGCTCCACAGGGCGGCGGCTATGCCCAGGGCCGGGTACTGGAGCGTGCCGAGCAGGATCGGTGCGAGCGTGCGCACAAGCGCACCGGCGATCACCAGAAGATAGATCAGGCTCGTCCAGATATCGGCCGTGCGTTCGCGGCCGGTATGGCCGAGACTGGCGCGGGTCATCACGGCGAGCGTCATGGTGCCCATGGCGCCGGCCGTCAGGGCGTGCAGCGCGGCCGATGCCGGCACGATTGCCGGCAACAGGACGCCCAGACCCATCAGTATGAGCGCGACCGGCACCCAGGCGTAGCCTGCATGCAGGACGAGGACGAGCGGTTCGGCACACGTCCGCCAGCCCTTCCAGCGCGCCAGCCGGACCGTATGTAACGTGCCGGCGGTCAGCAGCAGGGCGCCGGAGAACCAGTCCTGCGGGGCCAGGATCCAGGCCAGGAGGCCGAGGCCTGCGAAGACGAGGGTGGCGCCGTCGAACCGGTCCATCGGTGCGGGCAGGCTGTCGCCGCGGCCGGTCTGCACCAGCCAGTTGCGGGTGAAGCTCGGCACGATCCGGCCGCCGATCAGGGCGATCAGAAGGGTGATGACGGCAATCGCGATACCCTGCGCCGGGCGCCAGCCGGAACCGGTCGCCAAGGCCAGATGGAAGCCGGCATTCGCCAGGGCGAAAAGCGTCGCCAGCACGCAGACCGGCAGATTGCGCGTATTGCCCCCGGTGACGACTTCGCGGGCCAGCACGGCAGCGAGCACGATCAGGAACGTACTGTCGATCACGGCCGCAATCGGGCCCAGGGCATCATAGGCCAGCATGGCTGCGCGGCCGGCGGCCCACAGGCCGAACAGAGTGATCAGGGGCAGACCCCGCACGGGCAGCCGTCCGGTCCAGTTGGGCACGGCGGTCAGCAGGAAGCCGGCGACGATGGCGCCGATGAAACCGAACAGCATTTCATGGACATGCCAAGCCAGCGCCGGGGCCGCGCCGATCATCGCGTTGCCGGACAGATAGCTCCAGATCCAAAGAGGGGCTGCCAGGGCACCCCAGATCGCGCCGAACAGGAAGAAGGGGCGGAAGCCGAAACTGAACAGGGCGGGGCCGGCATAGTCGCGGCGGGCACGGATCGGATCCTGCGGCATGGCGCGTCGGAGGGCGGATTTGTCAATGCTGGGCACGGCGAACCTCGAAGTCCTGGAATTTTGCGCCCAGCTCGGCCATCAGGGCCGTGTCGTCGAGCGCGGTCTTTCCCGGCCAGGCGACGCGGTCCGGGGTTCTGCACTCTTGGAGCACGAAGCGCGACACGCCGATTTGATCCAGCGCAAATGCGATGGATCTGAGGGCTGTGGCATCAAGCTTTTCCGGCCAGACCGTGGTGCGGACTTCGTAGGGCACGCCCGAGGCGGCAAGGATTTCCAGCGACCGCAAGGCCTTGGCTCCGGCCGGTGCAACGCCGGTTACGCCGGCATAGTCGGCGAACGGAGCCTTCACATCGAAGCCGACCCAGTCCAGCCGGGACAGGAGCGTCTGCAGCAGGGCAGGTGCCGTACCGGCCGTGTGCAGCGCCACGGCCAGCCCCATTGCACGCACGCGGTCGACAGCCTCTGTGAGTGCCGCCTGTGCCAGGGGTTCCCCCCCGGAGAAGACAACGCCGTCGATGAAGCCGCGCCGGGCCGCGATCGCCGACAGCACCTCCTCGAAATCCAGCATCCGCTCGGCCGTGGCCGGGATGAGATCCGGATTGTGGCAATAGCCGCAGGCCAGCGGACAGCCCTGGCAGAAGACCACGGCAGCAAGGTGGCCGGGGAAGTCGACCGTCGAAAACGGTTCGACTCCCCCGACGCGAAGCGGTCGGTTCGCCATGTCAGGCGGCGGTCAGGCGGGCCCGCCGCTCCTCGAAATGCGTGCGCTCCTCGTGTTCGCCACGCTTGCCGGGATTGAAGGCGGCGACCGGCCGGTGATAGCCCATCACCCGGGTCCAGACCTCGCAGGGCTGCCGGTCTTCCTCGGCCAGCACGCTGCCGTCCGGTAGGACGGCCTGTTTCTCGGCATCGCATTTGGGGCAGTGATGATGCTCGCCAGCCAGATAGCCGTGGGTCGGGCAGATCGAGAAGGTCGGCGTGATGGTGATGTAGGGCAGGCGGAAATTCGACAGGGAGCGCTGCACCAGGCGGCGGCAGGCCTCGGCCGAGGATATCCGCTCGCTCATATAGAGATGGAGCACGGTGCCGCCGGTATATTTCGTCTGCATCTCGTCCTGGCGCGAAAGGGCCTCGAACGGGTCGTCGGTGAAGCCGACCGGCAATTGCGAGGAATTGGTGTAGTAGGGATTTGTGTCGGTGCCGGCCTGCAGGATGCCGGGGAAGCGTTTGCGGTCTTCCTTGGCAAAGCGGTAGGTCGTGCCTTCCGCCGGCGTGGCTTCCAGATTGTACATGTGACCGGTGGCGTCCTGGAATTCCAGCATGCGCGCGCGGACATGATCGAGCAGGTCCAGCACCATCGCGGCGCCGTTCTCTGTCGTGATGTCGTCCGTGTCGCCGGTGAAATTGCGCACCATCTCGTTGAGCCCGTTCACGCCCAGCGTGGAGAAGTGATTGCGCAGCGTGCCCAGATAGCGCTTGGTGTAGGGAAAGAGCCCCTTGTCCATCAGTGCCTGCACGTATTCGCGCTTGATCTCCAGGCTGTCGCGACCCAGCTCCAGCAGCCGGTCCAGCTCGGTAATGAGGCCGTCCCAGTCGCCCTGGAAGCGATGACCCAGCCGGGCGCAATTCACCGTCACCACGCCGATCGATCCGGTCTGCTCGGCCGAGCCGAACAAGCCGTTGCCGCGCTTCAAGAGCTCGCGAAGATCGAGCTGGAGACGGCAGCACATCGAGCGCACCTGACCCGGCTTCATGTCCGAATTGATGAAGTTCTGGAAGTAGGGCAGGCCGTATTTCGCCGTCATCGCGAACAGGGCCTGGGCGTTTTCGCTCTCCCAGGGGAAATCGTCGGTGATGTTGTAGGTGGGGATGGGGAAGGTGAAGACGCGGCCCTTGGCGTCGCCGGCCGTCATCACATCGATGAAGGCGCGGTTGATCAGGTCCATTTCGGCCTGCAGATCGCCATAAGTGAAATCGGCTTCCTCGCCGCCGATCAGCGGTGTCTGCTCGCGCAGATCCTCCGGGCAGACCCAGTCGAAGGTGAGATTGGTGAAGGGGGTCTGCGTGCCCCAGCGCGAGGGCACGTTCAGCGAATGGACGAATTCCTGCAGTCCCTGGCGCACGGCGTCATAGTCCAGCCCGTCTACGCGCACGAAGGGCGCCATATAAGTGTCAAAGGAGGAGAAGGCCTGGGCGCCGGCCCACTCGTTCTGCAGGGCGCCGAGGAAGTTCACGGCCTGGCCGAGGGCGACAGAGAAGTGCCGCGGCGGTCCGGCTTCGGCCTTTTCGGAGACGCCGTTGAGGCCTTCATTGAGCAGCGTGCGCAGCGACCAGCCGGCGCAGTATCCTGACAGCATGTCGAGATCGTGGACGTGGATGTCGGCCTCGCGGTGGGCCCGGCCGATCGCGGCGGGATAGACCTGGTCGAGCCAGTAATTGGCGATCACCTTGCCGGAAACGTTGAGAATGAGGCCGCCCAGGGAATAGCCCTGATTGGCATTGGCCTTGATGCGCCAGTCGGCGCCGCCGAGATATTCCTCTACGGCGTGGGCCACATCGATCTGGGTGCCGCGGACGGTGGGTTCGCCGTCCAGGGCCGGGGTTGAGTCGAGCATCGGAAACTCCCTTCGAGAATCAATATTTGGTGTTTGCAAAAGAATTGAGCTCTATATGTAGTGTTTCGTCGAACTGACACATGGTCGCAGGGACGCCCTGTCGCACCCGGAGGTGAGGGTAAAAAAAGCCCCCCGGCCAGAGCGTGACCGGGGGGCGGATGGAACTGCCGGAACTTCTGGGGAGGCCCCGGCAGCCGGTTGGCGGGTTACTCCGCCGGTGTTGCCACCGGTGCGGGTTCCTCGCGCTGGCCGCGGAAGCCGGCCCAGACCAGGCGGGCCGCAAAGGCCGCCAGAACGAAGGCACCGGCACTGAAGACGATGTCTCCGGGCACCCGCATCCACACCAGGAAGTGAATGATCTCCTGCTGCAGGAACTCGGCCGAGCGGGCGTACCAGAGCCCTTCGGTGATCGAGGCATAGGCCTGCAACACGCCGACCGGGAAGAGGCTCATGAAGACCATCATCGCCAGGCCGCCATTGAGCAGCCAGAACGACCAGGCGAGCATCTTGTCCGACCAGGCCTGCTTTGCGAACAGGCCGCGGAAGCAGAACAGCATCAGACCGATACCCAGCAGGCCGTACACCCCGAACAGGGCAGCGTGGCCGTGCGTGGCGGTCAGGTTGAGACCCTGCACATAGTAGAGCGAGATCGGCGGATTGATCAGGAAGCCCAAGAGGCCGGCGCCCACGAGGTTCCAGAAGCATACGCCGACGAAGAAGTAGAGGGGCCATTTATAGTTCTGGACCCACTTGGCCGCCTTCGTCATGCGGTAATTCTCCAGCGCCTCGTGACCGATCAGGGCCAGCGGCACCACTTCCAGCGCCGAGAAGACGGCACCCACGGCGATGACCGAGGTGGTCGCACCCGCGAAATAGAGGTGGTGGAGCGTGCCCAGCACGCCGCCGGTCAGGAAGATGATCGTGGCAAACAGCACGCCGTGATTGGCGGTGCGGGCGCGCACGAGACCCAGCTTGACCAGCAGGAGGGCGATGGCCGCCGTCGCGAAGACCTCGAAGAAGCCCTCCACCCACAGGTGGACAACCCACCAGCGCCAGTACTCGATCATCGACAGGTGGGTGTGCTTGCCCCAGGTCAGACCCGCGCCATAGAACAGGCCGATGGCGATGGTCGACAGGAAGAGGATCACCGTCAGCGGACGGCCTTCACCCGGCTGTTTCAGGGCAGGCCAGAGAGCGCGGCCGACCAGGCCGAGCCAGATCATCAGGCCCGCGAACAGCAACAACTGCCAGAAGCGGCCCAGATCGACATATTCCCAGCCCTGGTGTCCGAACCAGAAATTCATGTCCAGATCGAAGACCTGTTGCACGCCGAGCCATTCGCCGGCCATCGAGCCGACAACGACGATCAGCAGGGCAACGTAGAGCACGTTGACGCCCAGCGCCTGGAATTTCGGCTCCTTGCCGCCCAGTACGGGCGCCAGGTAGAGACCGGTGGCGAGCCAGGCGGTCGCGATCCAGAAGATCGCCAGCTGGGTGTGCCAGGTGCGGGTGACAGCGTAGGGAATAATCTCGGAGATCGGAATGCCGTAGAAGTCATGGCCTTCCACCGCATAGTGCGCGGTAACCGCGCCCAGGAAGATCTGTGCCAGGAAGAGGGCGATGACGGTCCAGAAATACTTCCGGGTCGCCTTCATCGAGGCGGTCGGCTTCAGGCCGGTGAAGGGATCTTCCTTCGGCGGGACCGGCGCTTCTTCTTCCTTGCGGCCGGCATGCCACCAGACCAGCGCGGCGATGCCCGCGATCAGCAGGATCACCGAGGCGATGGACCACATGATGTTCGGACCGGACGGCGCATTGCCGACCAGCGGTTCGTGCGGCCAGTTATTCGTGTAGGTGACCTCTTCATCCGGACGCTGTGTCGTGGTCGCCCAGGCGGACCAGAAGAAGAAGGCCGTCATGGCTTCGCGGCGCGCGGCATCCGGGATCGCATTGTTCGCGATCGCATAGTCTTCACGCAGGCCTTCCAGCGCATGCGCATCGCCGAACAGGTCGACATAGTGACGCGATACCGCTGCGATGGCCGCAGCGCGGTCGTCGCTGATGACGATTTGGCCGGTCGTCGGATCGTAGGTGTTTTCGCGTTGCGCGGCTTGCAGACGCGTCTGCAGGCGCGCCTGGTCTTCCCCGGCGAGCGCACCATAGGCCCGGCTGTACTCGGCCTCGGCCCAGCCATCCAGGATCAGGAGGGATTCGCGGTGCAGCCAGTCTGCCGACCAGTCCGGCGCGAGATAGCCGCCATGGCCCCAGATCGAGCCGACCTGCTGGCCGCCCATGGACTGGTAGACCTGACGGCCGGTCTGGATGTCGTCGCGGGTAAATACGGTTTCGCCCGACCGCGTAACAACGGCGGACGGGATGGGCGGGGCCTGGCGGTGGATCTCGTTGCCCAGCAGGCCAAGCCAGCTGAACGACACGATCAGTATCAACGCCAGGACCGCCCACATCTTTCTCATGGAGCGCTCCTGCATGGTTTTCTCCCTCGGCTTGAGCGTAAGGCCGCGCTCCCGCCTTTCTGGAGCGATCATGCGACCTCGATAGCTGAAAGAGTCCGGGCGCGATTTGCGCTCGCGCAATTTGCGGAAATCTCCTGTCAGACGGCCACGGCGTGGCGTGCGGTCGATGTCGGCAGATAGGCGTCGAACGCCGCAGCGACGCTACGCACCAGAGGCCGGTATTCGGGACGTATCGCCAGCCGGTTGCCCTGGCGCGAGAGGATGCCGGCGTGTTCGAACGCCGACAGGTCGGGCATGTCGAACGCAGCGCCGGCCGTTGCAACGATCGCATCGACATCTACATCGAGGTGGCACATCAGGCGTTCGATGATGGCGCGGCGCAGCCGGTCGTCCGGTGTCAGCGCGTAGCCGCGGGCAACGGGCAGATCGCCGGCCTCGATACGCCGTTCCCACTCATGATTATTCGTTGTGTTCTGGATATAGCCCTGCGGCATCCAGCTGATCGCCGAGGCGCCCATGCCGATGATCGCCGTTGCAGCATCGGTGGTATAGCCCTGGAAATTGCGGTGCAGGTTTCCGGCCTCCAGCGCGATTGCCATCGGATCGGTGCGATAGGCGAAGTGATCCAGCCCGATCTGCACATGTCCGCCTCGTGTCAGGGTCTCGGCGATGGCATCGGCCTGGGCGAGGCGTGCGGCCGCGCCCGGCAGCGTCTCGCCGCGGATCATCTTCTGGTGCGGCTTCATGTGCGGCACGTGTGCGTAACCGAAGACCGAGAAACGGTCCGGAGCGAACTCCAGTGCCGTTTCGGCGCTGGCCACACAGTTCTCGACGGTCTGAAGGGGCAGGCCGTAGAGCAGGTCGAAATTGAGCCCCTTAACGCCGCTGGCCCGCAGCAGGTTTACACAGGCCTCGATGCAATCGCGGTCCTGCACCCGGTTGACCGCCCGTTGCACCTCTTCGTCGAAAGTTTGCACGCCGAGGCTGGCCCGGTTGACGCCGGTATCGCCGAAGGCCGCGGCCATCTGCGGTGAGAAGATGCGGGGGTCGACCTCGACCGCCACTTCCGCATCGCCCAGCACATCGAAACGATGACGCAGCCGGTCCATGAGCGCGGTAAAATACGTCGCCGGCAAATAGGTCGGGCTGCCGCCGCCCCAGTGGATATGGCTGACTTTCAGCCGCCCCGGCGTGCGGTTGGCGATCGTGTCGATCTCCTTGAGCAGGACCTCGGCATAGGCCTCGACCGGTGCCAACCGGCGGGTCGCCTTGGTGTGACAGCCGCAATACCAGCACATGGTCCGGCAAAAAGGGATGTGCAGGTAGAGCGAGACCGGCTCGGCCGGGTCCAGCTCACCCAGCCAGCGGGCGAAGCTGGTGGCGCCGATATCGGGCGTGAAGTGGGGCGCAGTCGGATAGCTGGTATAGCGCGGTATCCGGTCGCCGGCGTATTTCAGGATCGTGTCGGTTCTCATGCGCGCTGGATAGCCGTTTGGCGCCGGGCACGATTTGAGGTAACGCAAACCTTCTGCAGATGGGGCCGCATCATGGACAAGACTGCCAGGATCGCGATTGTCGAACGCGCCAAACTGTTTGCCGGCCTGCCGCCGGAAACACTGGCAGAGGCGGCCGAGACCGCCCAGGTGCGTGTGGTCGACAAGGGTGATGTCGTCTTCCGTCAGGGGGATGAAGCCGGTCACCATTTCATTGTTGCCTGGGGGCGGTTGCGGCTGGATCAGACGACGCCCGACGGCAAGAATATCGTATTGCGCTTCATGGGGCCCGGCGATCTCGTCGGCTCGGTCGCGGTCTGGCGCAAGGTGCCCTATCCGGCCACGCCGCTCGCGGTCGAGGAGACGCGGCTGCTGGTCTGGAGCGAGGTGCGCATGATGGAGCTGATGCAGGCGCATCCGCCGCTTGCGATGAAGGCCATGAACATGATGGGCGGGCGGATCGAGGAATTGCAGGAACGCCTGCAACAGGTCGCCACCCAGCAGGTCGAGCGGCGGATCGCCGCGACCATCCTCAAGATCGCCGGCCAGTCGGGCCGCAAGACCGAGGCCGGCGTGGAGATACCCTTCGCACTGTCGCGTCAGGATCTCGCCGAGATGACGGGCACCACATTGCATACGGTCAGCCGGACCCTGTCCGGATGGATCGATGAAGGCATTCTGGAAGGCCGCCGGTCCAGCCACCTGGTGATCTGCCGGCCGCACCGCCTGGTGGAGATTTCCGAACAGGCCTGAGACAGATCGCCCGTGATTTGCGGCGTGACAAATCGCCTCCCGGCATGACGGCCATACTGCGGCCGTGTCTGGAAGGAGATTGCCATGAATGATCGGATCGAAACCATGGTTGTCGGCGAGCTGATGACCCAGTGGCCGGACGCGGTTCCGGTCTTCATCCGTCACCGCATGGCCTGTCCGGGATGTGTCATGGCGCCCTTCATGACCGTCCGCGAGGCGGCCCACGAATACGGACTCGATCCCGAGGTCCTTGCGGGCGAGCTGGCGCAGGTAATCTGTGTTGGTGACCGGCCGGCTATTGCGGACTAATATGGTATTATTTACTTGAATTTACGGGGAAATATGGCCTTTTTTGAGGCGACTGACTTGCAAGAGCGGGCACGTTGGCGCAGTCTGGCGTGCCGGACACGCTCGGCAGGATTTCTCGCGCCATGGCAGAAAAGACCTTTGCGGAAGGCCAGCTTGAAGCGCTGATCCACACCGCGGTCGACGGAATTCTCTGTATCGACCGTGCGGGTCATGTCAGCCTGTACAATCCTGCATGCGAGCGCATTTTCGGCTGGACAGCGGACGAGGTGCTTGGCCGGAATGTCTCGATGCTGATGCCGCCGCGCTATGCCGAGCGGCATGACGGCTTCATCACCAATTATCTCACCACCGGAACGCCGCGGATCATCGGCATCGGCCGCGAGGTCGAAGGCTTGCGCAAGGATGGCAGCGAGTTTCCGATGGACCTCTCCGTCGGGGAGTTCGAGACCGGCGGGGAAAGTTGCTTTGTCGGCATTGTCCGTGATCTCTCCCAGCGCGTTGCAGCCGAACGGCGTCTGCGTGATCTGCAGGCCCAGCTGACGCATATGGGCCGGGTCGGGGCCGTAGCGGAGATGGGTTCGGCCCTTGCTCACGAGCTCAACCAGCCGCTGACGGCTATCTCGCTTTTCCTGACGGCGTCGGAACGTTCGCTGGAGGCTGATCCCGCGAAGGCACGGGAATTGTTCGCCCGGGCCCAGGACGAGGCCTTGCGCGCCGGCGAGATCGTGCGCCGCATTCGTCAGATGGTCGAGCCCGGCGATGACGAGCGCCGGGAGGTGCGGCTGTCCGATATCGTCGTCGATGCCGCAGAACTCTGCAGCGTGGTCGATGATGGCGGGCGGGCACGGTTCGATCTGTCCGGTGTCGACGAGACGCTGGAGGTTTTCGCTGATCCAACCCAGATCCGCCAGGTCCTGGTCAATCTGGTCAAGAATGCGATTGATGCGACGAGCGGTCAGGAAGTCCCTTTCATTCGCATCCGCGTGCTGGCGGGCGATGACGGCTTGGCCGCGATCGAGGTCGAGGACAACGGAACCGGCATCGCCGACGACCTCGCTCCAAACCTGTTCTCCCCCTTTGTGACAAGCAAGAAGGACGGGCTGGGGATCGGCCTGTCCATCTGCCGGACGATCGCCGAATCGCATGGCGGCAGCCTCGAACTCGTCGAACCGGTACGCCGGGATCGTTTGTCCGGCGCCTGCTTCCGTCTCAATCTTCCCATGGAGTAGCCGTATGCCCGCAGGCGAAATCTCGATCGCCATCACCGATGACGATGATGCCGTCCGCGAAGGGCTGGCGGCGGTACTCGATGGACCAGGCCGTCGCCTGACGCTCCACGCGCACGGCCTGTCCTTTATCGAACAGGTCGCCGATGCGCCGCCCGACATCGCTTTCCTCGATCTGAAAATGCCCCAGCTCTCCGGTCTCGACGTTCTGAGACGGCTGGCGCCTGTATCCTTTCCGGTGATCATGATCAGTGCGCATGGCGATATCGCAACGGCTGTCGAGGCGATCCGGCTCGGGGCGCACGACTTTGTCGAGAAACCTTTCAAGCCGGCTTCGATCGAGGCGGCGATGGCGCATGCTCTGGATGCCGGACGCCAGCCGTCCGATGATGCGGATGCCCTGTTGTCGGGCCTGACCGATCGCGAGCGCGACATTGCCGATGCCCTCAATCGGGGGCTGACCAACAAGGAGGTCGCGCGCGAGCTGGACATCAGTCCGCGCACGGTCGAGATCCATCGTGCACGCGTCTTCGCCAAGCTGAGTGTGCGCAATGTGGCAGAGCTTGTCCGCCTGATGTCGCGATGATCGCCCGCGATTGATTTCGCGCAAAGCCCGCGACGTGTCTCTGCGCTAGAGCCTGTCGGGTTATGACCCCGCTGGCCATCATACTCGTCGAAGCCGACCCGTCAGTGAGCGACGCCTTTCAGGCATTCGCGCAGGCGCTGGGCTTTGCGCTCACGGTCTTCGAGACCGTTGATGCGGCTATTGCCGGCGTGAGACCACCGGGAACCGGCATCATTATTGCCGACCTGGCCACCGATGCGGACATCCGCCGTTTGCTGGCCTGGTGCGGCACGCTGAGCGTCCGTCCCGCAATCATCCTTCTGACAGAGCAATCCCCGGCATTGCTTCAACGCCGGCTCGCTGAGGCGCGTGACATCAAGGTTTTGCGCAAGCCGGTCGCGGCAACCGAAATCCTGGACGCCTTGAAGGCCATCACGGACGCCCGGCGCGGCGCATAAGGGAAATCCCGTACGCGGTGATGCGAATTTTTTTGCGGCGGCTGGTCTGACAAACAAGGGCTCACGAACGCACCACGCCGGAGCCCGAACCATGATCCAGGAAACCCGCCGCACACTGGCCAGCCACACCCCGGTCTATTTCGCCGGTGACCGCGCCGCCGATCTTTTCCGGGTCGAGCGCGGCGTCGTGATGGTGTTCAACCTGTTCGAGGACGGCCGCCGCCAGATCGTCGACTTCGTTACGGCGGGCGAACTCCTCCATTTCCAGTTCGACGGTGAGCTGGATCACTATGCCGAGGCGATCACCGAGGTCGAACTGGTCTCGGCGCCGAGCGATGCCGCCCTGTCGGATCCGGTCTGGGCCGAATACATCTTCCAGCAGATGCGCGGACGTCTCGACCGAGACCGCCGCCATGTCACCCTGCTGGCCCAGAAGTCGGCGGCGGAACGCCTGGCGGAATTCCTGATCATCGTGTCGGACCGGCTGTCCACCCCGATTGGCGATATCGAACTGCCGATGACCCGGCAGGAAATCGCCGACTATACCGGCCTGACCATCGAGACGGTTTCGCGGCTGTTTTCCCGCTGGATGCGTGAACGCCGCCTCGTCGTGACCGGCAAGCGAACCTACCGCATCGAAGGGGCTCTGGCCGCCTGACCTTTCTCCCCAGTCCGGGTGCGGAATTCCCGTTTCTTTTGTTCAAGCGCAAGTCGCGAACCGCCCGGACCTTCTAAACCCCGATCATCACAACGCTGCTCAAACGGAGTGCAAGACATGAAAACCCGCAGCCTGAAAAACATCCTTGTCGCCGGCACCGCGACCGCACTGGTGGCCGCTGCGGCGGCTTTCATCCTCCAGCCGCTGGCCTACGGCCAGGATGATGCGGCTCCGGTCGCCAATATCGTCCGCGACCCGCACGAAGTGCCGGCGCCGATCACGGCCCGCGAGCCGCAGCGCCACCTGGTGGAACTGGAAACGGTGGAACTGGAAGGCCAGCTGGCCGACGGCTCGACGTACACCTACTGGACCTTCAACCATCAGGTCCCCGGACCGATGATCCGCGTCCGCGTCGGTGACACGGTGGAAGTCCGCCTGACCAATCACGAAGACAGCCTGATGCCGCACAATGTGGACTTCCACGCGGTAACGGGCCCCGGCGGCGGCGCTCCCGCGACGCTGGCCGGCCCCGGCGAGACCCGCTCCTTCGTCTTCCAGGCGCTCAACCCCGGCGTCTACGTCTATCACTGCGCCACGCCGATGGTCGCCAGCCACATTGCCAACGGCATGTACGGGCTGATCGTCGTCGAGCCGGAAGACGGTCTGCCGGCAGTCGATCGCGAATTCTACGTGATGCAGGGCGAGATCTACACGGAAGAGGAGTTCGGCACGCCGGGCCACCTGACCGAAAGCATCGACAAGCTGCTCGACGAGGATCCGGAATACTACGTCTTCAACGGCGCGGCCGGCGCCCTGCGGGATAATCCGCTGCAAGCCCGGGTCGGCGAGACCGTCCGCATCTTCTTCGGCGTGGGCGGCCCGAACAAGACGTCGTCCTTCCACGTGATCGGCGAGATCTTCGACGAGATCTATCCCTTCGGCTCCTTCACCTCGGAGACCATCAGCGACGTCCAGACCGTGACCGTCGCACCGGGTGGTGCCGTCGCCGTCGACTTCGCGCTCGAAGTGCCGGGCAATTACATCCTGGTCGATCACGCCCTGTCGCGCGTCGAACGCGGCCTGGCGGGCATCCTCCACGTCGAAGGACCGGAAAACCCGGAAATCTTCGAGCCGCTCAGCGGCGTCTCTGAAGACTCGGGCCACTAGGCCCGATCTCGAGGAAGCGGGGCGGGCCTCCCTCCCCATGCCGCCCCGCTTCATCTCTCCCTTTTCAAAACCAAGAAGGCCTGATCACAATGAAACGCGCTTTTCTCCCCCTTGCAGCCGCCATCTTTGCCGCTGCCCTGCCGGCCGGTACGGCCCTGGCGGAAGATCACGAAGTCCTGATGCTCAACCGCGGTGCCGATGGGCAGACCATGGTTTTCGAGCCGGCCTATCTGGAAGTTGCGGTCGGCGACACGGTGACGTTTGTTGCCACTGACCGCGCCCACAACGCCGAGACGATCCCGGGCATGGTGCCCGAAGGCGGTGAAACTTTCCGCGGTCGTATGAACGAAGATGTCAGCATCACCTTCACGGCCGATGGCGTCTATGGCGTGAAGTGCCTGCCGCACTACGGCCTGGGCATGGTGGCCCTGATCAAGGTCGGTGACGACGTCCCCGTCAATCTGGAAGAAGCTGCGGCTGTGCGTCAGCCGGGCCGTGCGCGTCAGCGGATGCAGGCGCTCTTCGACGAGATGCAGCAGGTCGGCGGCGCCGAGCAGCCTGTCGGCGAATAACCCGCGTCGGGCAGCGGTGTCCTGACCATATCCCGCTGCCGCTGCCCGGCCGTTTCCCCTGAACCACTTCAGTGTCGCGGAGTTTCCGCCATGTCCCGCAAATTTCAGTACCTTGCCAGTGTCGCCCTTGCTACAGCGGTCGCATTCGGCTCTGCCGCCAGCGCGTCAGAACACGTCAATCAACGCCCCGAAGAACCGGCGGCGCCCGCTGTCCAGGATGTCATCGTGGTCACCGGCTTCCGGATCACCACGAACGTAAGCATCGAGGAGCACGTCTCCCCGGAACAAGCCCCTTTGCTGGGACCTGATGCCGCCAGTCTCGTGGCGCGCCTGCCCGGCGCGGCGCTTGTCGACAATGGTTCGATCTCCGGCCAGGTCCAGTATCGCGGCCTGTTCGGCTCGCGTGCGCCGGTCGCGATCGACGGGGCTGCGGTGATGTCCGGTGGCCCCAACCTGATGGATCCGCCGCTTCACTATGCACCGATGCCGCTGGTCGAGCGTATTGAGGTCGATCGCGGTGTGGCCGCGGTCAGCCGCGGGCCCGGCATGGGCGGCGGCATGAATGTCATCCTCAAGGGTGTCGACTTCGCGTCCGGGCACGAGATCGAGTACGAGACGCAGACCATGGCTTCCGTGCGCAGTGTCGACGGATCCTATGCCGTCGGCGGTGTCGCGGGCGGTGCCAGCGAAGGCCGGCGCTTCCAGCTTCTGTTCTCGCGCGAGGAGGGCGGCGATATCGCCTTCTCCGGTGGCGACATTCCCAACAGCCATCACGAGCGCACGGTCTACGGCCTGGGCGGCGGGCTGGCGAGTGGCGACCACGCCGTGTCGCTGGATTATCGCCGGCTCGACACGGGGCCGACGGGCAATGCGGCTCTGGCGATGGATATCGAGCATGTCGAGACCGATGTTGCGCGCCTGGCCTATGAAGGCATGGCCGGCGACATTGCCATCGACGCCGCCATTGGCTGGACCGATGTCAGCCATGGCATGGACAATTTCTCCCAGCGTCCCAATCCCGATCCGATGCGGCACCGTTATACGGTGGCAACGGCCAATACGGTTTCTGCCGAGCTGTCCCTCGGATTTGCGGCCCTGGGCGGCGATCTGGAACTGGGTCTCGACCGGGAAGAGGCCGAACACGACGTTCTGATCTCCAATCCGAACAATGCCGCCTTCTTTCTCGGCTCGCTGCCGGACATCACGATCGAACGCACTGGCGCCTACGCCCAGTGGGAAGGCGTGATCCTGTCGCTGGAAAGCGAGCTGGGCATCCGCGCCGACTGGCATTCCGACGACGCCGGCCGTGCCCGCACGGGCGCTGCGGTTCCGGCCGGGGCGCAGATGCTGGCCGGCATGTTCAACATGGCCGATCGCGCGCATGACGACACGACGGTCGACGCGGTTGCGCGCTTCTGGCGGCACACGGACGGTCCGCTGACCTGGCGTCTCACCCTGGCCCACAAGACGCGCATGCCGTCCTATGTGGAGCGCTATGCCTGGCTGCCCACGGGCGCCAGCGGCGGCCTGGCCGACGGCAATACCTATGTCGGCGACCTGCATCTCGAACCCGAGACGGCCGACAGTATCGAGGCCGGCTTCGACTGGCGCGGCGACAGCGTCTATGTCCGCCCGACCGTCTTCTACCGCCGGGTCGACGACTTCATCCAGGGCGTTGCCTATGACGCCACGCCGGGCGTGATCGATACGCCGGTGGAAATGGTCTCGATGATGAATGGCGATGCCACACCGCTGCGCTTTGCCAATGTCGACGCCGAGTTCTTCGGTGTGGATGCCGACTTCGGCTGGCAGCTGTCCCGCGCCTGGCGCATCGATGGCGTGGCATCCCTGGTCAAGGGCGATCGCCGCGATATCGACGAGCCGCTCTACCGGATGGCCCCGGCCCGTCTCCTGCTGGACCTGACCTATGAGCAGGCGGACTGGAGCGTGTCGCTGGAGAGCCAGTTCGTGGCCGAACAGGATCGCGTTTCAGCGACCAATTCGGAGCAGGCGACCGACGGCTATGCGGTCTTCGGTGCCAATCTCGACTGGTATGCCCGGGACAATATCCTCGTCACGCTGGGCGTCGAGAACCTGTTCGACGAGACCTATGAGAGACACCTGTCCGGCTATAATCGCGTCGCCGGTGGCGACGTGGCCGTGGGTGACCGCCTGCCAGGTCAGGGGCGCGGCGCCTACGCCCGGATCAGCGCGGCCTTCTGACCGCGCAATCCGGGACACTGGAAGGGTCGCGATACGGGACATCGCGACCCTTTTTCTTTGCGGGGATCTCAATCGAGCGTGGCCAGCGCCTGCCGGATGGTGGCGGCAAACTGCGGCACCATCGCGTCGCGTATGGCTTCGCTGGCCCAGTAGGGGTTCATGAAGACGCAACGGATCAGGACCAGCCGGGCCTCGTCCGCCTTGCCGTCGAACCCGGCGATGTGACGTCCGATCTGGCCGCGATGATTGACGCTGCCCAGCGTGGTGGTCGTGACGACGAAATCGCCAGCGGCACACAGGGCGTCATAGAGAGCCCGGGTCCGGCGATTGGCCACGCTCAGCGCTTCGCCGGGGGTGCCGAGCGAGAAGCACACGATATTGGCATCGACCGGTTCGAGTACATGCACACCGTCGAGACCGCCCAGGACCTCGTTGCGGAAGACATCGCCCGACCGGATCATGCCGGCCAGAAGGGCGCCGAACCGGTCGGGCGCAAAGCCGATCGTGCGGCCGGTCAGCCAGACGGCCGTCGCTCCGGCGGCCGAACGGGAACCCTCCAGCGTCGATGTCCAGGGATCGTCGGAGATCTGCGGCCGTTCCAGATAGGGCGCGTCGAAGACCGAGACGGTGTAGTGGTCGGCGTCGCGGGCGAGAAACGCGCCGCAGGCATAGGGCACAAAGCCCAGCTTGTGAGGGTCGATCGTTACCGAGTGGGCGCGCGAGACGGCCTTCAGTGCGGCGATCGTCGCGGGCTGGAGGGCGGTTTCATGCGGACCGTCCGGAATCGTGCACAGGAAACCGCCATAGGCGGCGTCGACATGGTGCCAGATCCGCCAGCCGCGTTCGGTCCGCCACTGATCCAGCCGGTCGGCGATACGGTCGATCGGGTCGATCTCGCCGGTCTCTGTCGTGCCGGCGACCGAAACGACGGCCAGCACCGGCCGCGCCGCGGCCTCCGCCTCGGTCACCCGGCGTTCCAGATCCGCAATATCGAAACGTCCCTCGGCGTCCAGAGCGATTTCCCAGAAGGCCTCTTCACCCAGTCCGAACACATTGGCGGCCTTGCGCCAGGAGAAATGCTTGCTGGCGGGCACCAGCACGACGGGACCGAGATAGTCACGCCCGGCTGTTTTCGAGAGGCGGCGGAACACGTCGGCCGGATTGCCCGCCACCGCGCTGCAATTGCGCAACGCGTCGGGATCCGGCGCATGCTGTTTCACGAGGGCGGCATAGCGTGTCCAGCCCATATGCGCGGCCTCGAACACGTTGAGGGGCTCGCCGGTGCTTTCGGCGATCCACAGCGCCAGCGACAGCCAGTGATCCAGCCGGTAGCGGGCCCGCCAGACCCCCTCGAAATTCGCCACCGTTCCGCCGGAGGTGAAATGCCCCCGGGCCGTATCGGGGTCATACCCGATCATCTCCGCGAGCATGCCGATGGCTTCGGCTTCGATGACGGTGCCGACGCGTGAGACTTCCTTGGATGTGTTGTTCGGATTGTGCAGCAGCGCGGTCAGCTGGCCGAACAGGGCCGGCAGGGTCAGCTCCGACACCATGTGGCCGGCATAGCGCGGCGAATAGGTCGCCGTTTCCCGCCGCATCAGCGTCTTGAGCGTATCGAGCTCCTGGCTCATCCGCTCGCGTTCGGCGAGGAAACCGGCGGAGAGGCGGTCGTCCCGGCTGATCGCGACGGGATCGCCGGTGCGGTCGCTTTTGCGCCAGTCGAACCAGTCATCGAGAATGGCCTGGAATTCGGCCCGGACCCAGGCCTCATTCTCCGACTTGGGGCCCGGGAAGTAGGCCTTTGCGCCCACGGCGTCGTCGCGTGAAGTCATGGATTGTCCTTTTTCAGGCTGTGCAGGCTGCGCTTTTTCGCACGATCGGGCATCCGGCCTTTTGACGCAGCTCAAACCAGCGCTTTGCGCCGCTCGCTTGCGCTGGCGCAATTGGGCGTGGCGGCAACGGGCCTATCGAGGACGGGTCACAATCCCGGGAGTTCCCATCATGAAAGCCCTGCTTCTTGCCACAGCCGCGCTCGCCGTTCCGGCGATGGCGCCGGCATCCGCCCTCGCAGACGACGGACTGGCCGACAACCTCATTCTCAACATGCGCCTGCGCTATGAAAACGTCGATCAGGACGGCCTGGCCGAGACGGCTTCGGCGCTGACCCTGCGGACCCGTTTCGGCTTCGAGACACCGCGCCGGAACGGGGTCTCCGTTCTGCTGGAGGGTGAAAACACCGCGCATCTGATCGACGACTTCGCCGACACCATCACTCCGAATCCGGGCTATGCGGTCGTCGCCGATCCGGAGGTCACCGAGCTGAACCGGGCGCAGCTGTCCTGGCGCGGTGAGGCCGGTGCGGGTGTCACGCTGGGGCGGCAATGGTTTGTGCTGGGCGATCAGCGTTTTGCCGGGCCGGTCGGCTTTCGCCAGAACAGCCAGTCGGTCGACGCGATACGGATCACCAGCAGCGACACCTGGCCGGTGACGCTGGACTACACCTATATCGATCGTGTCCACCGCATTTTCGGCGACGATCACCCGCTGGGTGAGCTGGACAGTGCCTCCCATGCCGGCGAGGCGCGCGTGGATACATCGCTGGGCGAAGTCGCTGCCTTCGCGCTCCTGCTCGATTTCGACAATGCGCCGGCCCTGTCCTCACAGACGCTGGGGCTGCGCCTGACCGGTGCGCACGAGGCGATCACCTACCGGTTCGAGCTGGCCAGTCAGTCCGACTATGGCGCCAGTACCGGCGATTTCGACCTGACCTATCTGCGGGCCGAAGCGGACTACCGGTCCGGGAATCTCTCCGTCGGCGGCGGGATCGAGGTGCTCGGCGGCGACGGCGTGCAGGGCTTCCAGACGCCGCTCGCCACGCTGCACAAATTCCAGGGCGCGGCGGATGTCTTCCTGTCGACCCCGGCCGACGGGCTGCGCGACCTTTATGTGCGCGGCAGCTGGCGCTTCCCGGACGCCGCGCCGGGACCGGTCAGCCTGGGCTTTGCCTGGCATGACTTCGCATCCGACGACGGCGATATCGACTATGGGTCCGAAATCGATCTGGTCGCCGGCCTGGCGCTGAGCGAGCGTCTGTCGGCGGAAGCCAAGCTTGCGGCATTTGATGGCGACGTCGGTGGGCCAGCAAATCGGTCGAAGGTCTGGGTAAGTCTTGTTCTCGAGTATTGAGGCCAGGAAGAGAACGGTATCGATAACTGTCCTCGCAGGCATTGGGCGGCGCAGATACGCAGCCGCCCAGACCCACTACCCCGCAGCTTCGGCCATGTCCCGTTCTTCGACAGTATGGATGTCCCGGGTCACGGTGATGTGGCTCAGCTCGAAACCACCCGCACCAGCGCCCAGGGGCTGGCGTGTCGGAGCGTCCTTCGAGCACAGGGCGAGGACGGCCGGGCTGACACGGCCGGGGTCCAGCCGCTCGAGTTGTTCGGCGGGAAGAATGCCTTCACTGTCTGGCAGAGCTGGTTCGCCAAGCTGTGGAGCCTGGTGCTCGCCGTGGCGATCCTGATCGTGATCCTGTTTGCGGCCCTGAACGGGTTGCTCAGCTGGGAGACCAATTTCTAGCGAACCCCTCCGACTGACAGGTGCTGGCCGGCGTCAAACCAGCCGGCAGCCGGTTTTTTGGTGGCTCGCAAGGATCTCATACCTGCACCATAGCTGTGACATTGGGTGCGCATTGAGGGGACATTGCGGATGCATAAGCCCCTCCTTGTGCTCAGCCGCCGTGCGTTTTTCGGCGGCGGCTGAAGACGATCATGCCGATGCCTCCCACCAGGACCAGGGCGATACCGGCCAGCCAGGGCCAGTAGAAGCTGAGCTGGCGGCGGATCGCGTTGCGGAAAATCTGCCGGTGCACGCTGTAGCCCTCGGGCATGGGCAGGACGCCGGCAGCCTCCGCCCAGTCATTATACGATGCGATCATGCGGGCGAGGATAAGGGGCTCGCTATCCCCCATATCGACGGTCTCGCCGGGGTCGGCTTCGATGTCGAATAATTGCCACTCGCCGCTGCCCCAGGGTGCCAGATTGCGCACGAGCTTCCAGCGCCCCTGCACGAAGGCGGCATTGCCGGAGACCTCGAACCCGATACTCCTTTCGGCGAAACCCGTGTCCGGCGCTCCGGCCAGCAGGCCGGCCAGCGAGCGTCCGGTGAAGCGCGTCGGGTCGGTGTCGAGCCCGGCAGCGTCGGCGAGGGTGGGGGCGATATCGGCGACACTGGTCGCGGCACCGACCCGCCCGCCCTGCGTAATGCCCGGTCCGGCCATCACCAGCGGCACGCGCAGCCCGCCCTCCGAGGCGTAGAATTTGAACAGGTTGAACGGTGACGCGGCAGCGAAGGCCCATTCCGGTCCGATAAAGGCGGTCGTGCCCGGCTCGCCCAGCGTCTCGACATCCCAGTTGATACCGTTGCGGGCCATCCAGAAGCGAAAGCCCGGTTCGCCGACGGGATGGCTGGGTTCGGGACCGTTGTCGGAGGTGATGACGATCAGCGTGTTGTCCAGCGCGCCGGTTGCGTCGAGATGATCGATCAGCCGGCCGAGATGCTCGTCCATCGCCTCCAGCATGCCGGCATTCACGGCCATGGAGCGGGTATAGAGGGTGCGTTGCTCGTCGGTGAGACTGTCCCAGGACCGCAGCCTGCCGGGCGTTTCCGCCAGCCTCGTGTCCGGAGCGACGAGGCCGAGATCGATGGCGCGGTCCAGCCGGTCTTCGCGCAGCGCGTCCCAGCCGCCGGCATAGGTGTCGACATAGGCGTCGGTATAGGCCGGGTCGACCTGCAGCGGGATGTGAATGGCCTGGAAGGCGACATAGGCGAAGAAGGGCCGGCCATCGCGTTCCGGCGTATCGAGATAGTCGATCATGCGGTCGACGATGAAGCGCGAGGAGTAGAAGTCCTCCGGCAGCGTCGCCGGTTGCCCGTCCTCGAACCAGGGCGCGCCGCGATAATACGGCATGTAGGATTTCTGTTCCCAATTGTCGGCCCCGGAGGCGTCGAGTGCAAAGGAACGGTCGAACCCCTGGGCGTCCGGTGTCTCGCCCGCGCCATGGCCCAGATGCCACTTGCCGGTCATCGCCGTGAAATAGCCGGCCTCCTGCAGGCTTTCCGCAATGGTGGCGACTGACGGATCCAGCGACAGGCGATAGCCCGGCGCGCCGCGATGTTCCGGCGGGATCACTTCGGGAATGGTGCCGACGCCGGCCCGGTGTGCGTCCAGACCGGTCAGCAGCATGGCACGCGAGGGCGCGCAAAGCGGTGTCGAGCGGTGGGCGGCGAACAGCATGCCGCGCCGGGCAAGGGCGTCGATGGCCGGCGTGCGGGCCTCGCCGCCATAGGCGCCGAAATCCATGAAGGCCGCATCGTCTACCACCACGACCAGTATGTTCGGCCGCGTGTCCGTTTCCTGGGCGGGGGCCGTGCCGGGGCTTGCGGCCAGAAGGCCCAGAACGGCCAGGCCGGTGGTGAGGATGTGGCGGGTCATGATCAGTCGCTCTCCCAGACCTCGACATTGCCGCGCCGGGCAATGCGGCGGTCGATCTTCGCGTCGAACAGGGGTGTCAGCCCGGCGGCCTCGAACCAGTCGGCGGCGCGCTTGCGCGGCCCGTCATCGAGGGCGGCCAGCGCGTCCTGCAGTCTTTGCAGCAGGTAGACGCGGTAGGGCGAGACGCCGGAGGTGAAGTCGATGCCGTAACAGCGTGCCGTCGTGGTGCCGACGGCCCGCTTGTGCGGTTTGTCGAGCAGGCGCGAACCGGCGCCGCCGGTCTGCTCGGATGCCCAGCGATTGAAGGCGTCGACCTGATCGGTGATCTCCGGCAGGAGCTCGCCGGCCAGAACCTGCCCGATCGCCAGCAGCGTGTCTGGCACCGCATCGTCCGGCAGGAAGCCGTGATGCGGATAGCTGGGATATTCCAGGATATCGAGATTGGGCGCACCAACGCGCTCGGTCCATCGGAACACGCGGGGTGCGCGCTGCTTCATCTCGAAGGCGGGCACCGGATCGCGGCCGAGATGGGCAAAGAGCGGACCGTAAAGCCCGTAATCGCCCAGGCTCGGCCAGGCGCCGAACAGGCAGGGATGGTGCGCCAGATGGGCCTGGAAGGCGTCGAGCAGCCGGTGATAGCTGGCCTCGATATGCTCAATGCTGTCGGGATTGACGCCGAGAATACCGAGATAGCCCGACAGCTTGCCCATCATGGGGCGGGCGAGGGCGTCGGCCTCTTCGGCGGGGCTCTCCGGTGCGATGCCGTGAATGAAACCGGCGGCGATGAACGGGTCCTGCCGGTCCAGATAGCTCCAGCGGTAGTGCATCGCCATGCGGATCAGGCCTTCGCTGCCCGCCAGGTTGAAGAAGTGGGACAGCACGCGCTGCACCGGTCCGGGTGGATGACAGCTCAGACGCGGCGTCGCGTGGGTTTCCAGCCAGCCGATAATGTCGTCGGAATCCTGGACGATCGTGCCGTCAGGCGTTTCCAGCACCGGCAGGACGAAACGCCCGATCGCCGGGAAGATGCGTTCGCCATAGCCCGGATGCGCGCTGGAATACTCCTCGAAGGCAATGCCCTGCTTGCGCAGATATGCGCGGGCCTTGCCGGAAAAGTAGGAGGCCGGCACGCCGTAAAGGGTGAGGGGGGCGCTCATCGCACCCCGCCTTCATCCTCGACCGGCGGAATGCGGTCCAGCGTGTCGAGGATGGCGCAGGCCGACATCTCCATCACGCGGGCGGCTCCGGCCCGGGTGAGGTCGAGATCGAAGCGCAGGCGGCGCCAATAGCCGAATCCGGTGACGGAGGTGAGGGCATCGAAGAGCTCGGTCGACAGCGCGCCGTCCGGATTGATGGCGATCTCCAGGCGCTCGCGCTCCTTGGCGATCAGGAAGTGGTAGTCGTCCTCGAAGGTCTCGTAGCGGCCGCGATAATCCTCGGCGGCGAGGCGATAGGGCTCCATCTCGCCGAACATCGACACCCGGTTGGCCACGAGGCGTTTCAGGCGCTCCATCCGGTCGGCCGTGTTGAGATCCAGCACGGCGCGCGGCAGGAATTCGGCGCGCACGGCCTCGGAGAGCTCCTGATAGAGCGTTTCCATGTCCTCGAAACAGCGGAAAACGGTGCGCACGCTGACACCGGCGCGTTCGGCGACGGACTGGGCGCCGGGTTCGTTCACCCCTTCACGGACGAATTCCAGGAAGGCGCGCGTGATCTTTTCGCGGCTGGCATTGCGCCGGGCATGACGTCCGTCGGTGGGAGCGGGACGGGTCATGCGGCCGCCCCGGCCGGGCGCAGCCACAGACGGGCGGGCATCATCAGGGCGAAGAGGAAGAGACCCGGAACAAGGGCGGAGGCGTGCGCCATGGCGCCGTCATCCAGCACCAGTCCGAGAAGGCGTCCCACGATCACGAGACCGGCCCAGGCGAGCGGAATGTCCAGACGCCGGCCATCGCCCGCCAGCGCGGCGCGCAGGGCAAGAAGCCCGATCAGGCCGAGCGAGGCGGCGACATCGCCGCGCATGAAGTTGAGGCCCAGCGCCTCGGGGCTTTCCAGCCCGACATGGGGCATCAGCCGCATCGGCACCAGCAGGGCCAGAAGGCCCAGAAAGACAAGACCGGCGCCGGCCAGGCCGGTCGTCGCACGAAGAATGGGTTGCAGCATGCCAGGCATCTCCCGCTCGAACGCAAACAATTGACACGCACAATGCCACAATCTAGCGTCACGTCAAATCGCCTGCTGGAGCAGGACGAAATTCCGGGGAGGACCGCGATGATCGATCTCTACACAGCGCCGACGCCGAACGGCTGGAAAGTGTCGGTCATGCTCGAGGAGACGGGGCTGCCCTATGAGGTGCACCCGGTCGATCTGATGAAGGGCCAGCAGAAGACCCCCGAATTCCTTGCCCTCAATCCGAACGGCCGCATCCCGGTCATTGTCGATCGCGAGGCCGATCTGACGATCTTCGAGTCCGGCGCCATCCTGATCTATCTGGCCGAAAAATCCGGCCGCTTCATGCCGTCGGACACGAAACAGCGCATGGCCGTGCTGCAATGGCTGATGTTCCAGATGGGCGGGCTGGGCCCGATGATGGGCCAGGCGAATGTCTTCTACCGCTACATGCCCGAGAAGATCGAAGCGGCCATCCAGCGCTATCAGGCCGAGACGGCGCGCCTCTTTGGTGTGCTCGACGGTCAGCTGGCGCAGAATGAGTATCTGGCCGGGGATTATTCCATCGCCGATATCGCCAACTGGTGCTGGGCGCGCACGGCCTTCTGGTCAGGCGTCGACCGCGAGCCCTTCCCCCATCTCAATCGCTGGATTGCGCAAATCGAGGAGCGGCCCGCCGCGCAGGCGGGGATCAAGGTGCCGGTCGATATCTCCGAACTGCTGGGCGGCAGCGAGGCGAAGAACAAGGCCGAGACCTTCGTGCGCGGTGCGCGCACCATCGTGACGACAGGCAAGGACGACTGAGATGCGCTGGCTTTTCATCCTCGGCGGCATTGTCGTCCTGCTCGCCGGCGCGCTGGCGCTGGCCTGGCCCCACCGGATCGCCCTGCCGGGCATGCTCGACCGCTGGCGCGACCCGATCGGCGAGACGCAACACGTGGTCTGGGATCAGGGGCCGCAGACGACCGATACCGCCCCCGGCGAGCGGTCGCCGAATGTGATCGTCATCCTGGTCGACGATCTGGGCATCAATGACATCACCACATTCGGCGGCGGGCTGGCCGCCGGCGACGTGCCGACCCCGAATATCGACGCCATTGCCGCCAATGGTGCGGTCTTTGTCAACGGCTATGCCGGCAATGCCACCTGTGCGCCCTCGCGCGCGGCGATCATGACCGGCCGCTATGCCACGCGGTTCGGCTTTGAATTTACACCGGCGCCGGTTGCCTTCCACCGCCTGGTCGGCTCGTTCGACTATGGCCCGCGCGAGGCGATCTTCCATGATGACCGCGTCGCCGAAGCGATCCCGACCGACCAGCAGGGCTTGCCGCCGGAAGAGATCACCATGGCGGAAATCCTGCGCGACAGCGGCTACCGCACCCTGTTCATCGGCAAGTGGCATCTGGGTGCCGCAGAACCCTTCCAGCCGCAGAACCAGGGCTTTGACGAATGGGTCGGCTTCTATCCCGGCGCCGCGCTCTTCCTGCCGCCGGACCATCCCGACGCGGTCAATCTGCGCCAGGATTTCGATCCGATCGATCCCTTCCTCTGGGCCAATCTGAATTATGCCGTGCGCTGGAACGGTTCGCAGCGCTTTGCGCCGGACGGTTATATGACCGACTATTTCGCCGATCAGGCGGTCAGCGCGATCCAGGCCAACCGCAACCGGCCCTTCTTTCTCTATCTCGCCCTCAATGCCCCGCACACACCGCTGCAGGCGCTGCGCTCGGACGTCGAGGCGCTGGCGCATATCGAGGATGAGCGGCTGCGGATCTATGCGGCGATGATCCGGGCGGTCGACCGGGCCGTGGGCCGGGTGCGCGAGACCCTGGCGGAGGAGGGGCTGGCGGAGAACACGATCATCGTCTTCTCCTCCGATAATGGCGCACCGGGCTATATCGGCTTTCCCGATCTCAACGCGCCTTATCGCGGCTGGAAGGCGACCTTCTTCGAGGGCGGTATCCGTGTGCCCATGCTGGTGGAATGGCCGGCGCGGGTGACGCCGGGCACCGTCATCGAGGCGCCCGCCGCCCATGTCGATCTCTTCACCACGGCGGCGCGCGCCGCCGGGGCCGACCTGCCGGGCGACCGGACCATTGACGGTATCGACCTGATCGATGTCGCCACGGGCGGTCCGGCACCCGAGCGCGCCCTGTTCTGGCGGTCCGGCCATTATCGTGTGCTCATGCACGAGGGCTGGAAGCTGCAAGTCTCCGAACATCCGCAACGTACCTGGCTGTTCAACCTGGCCGAGGATCCGACCGAGCAGACCGATCTCGCCGACGCTGAGCCGGCGCGTCTGGCTGCGATGATGGCCCGGCTGGAGGCCCTGGACGCCGAACAGGCCGAGCCGATCTGGCCCAGCCTCGTTGAGCCGCCGGTCTTTATCGACCGGCACCTGCTGGAGCCGCTCTCGGAGGAAGACGATTATGTCCATTGGCCCAATTGAGGACCGGCATGCGTAACTGGCTCAAACGTCTCGTCTATCGCCGGATCACCAGCCTGAAGCGGCGCGATGCGGCCCGCCTGTCGGCCCAGCGCAAACGGCAGGCCCGGGGTGCGCGCCGGCAATTCCTCTACTTCCACCGCTTCGGCGATCCGGCCAGCGTGCTGATGCCGGGCCTGGTGCGCGCGCTCGCCGAGCGCTTCGATGCCGACATTGTCTGCCATCTCGTCGGCCTGCCCGAAGCGGCCGTGGCGCCGGAACCGGACCAGCTGGACGCCTTCGCCCTCGCCGACAGCGCCCGGCTGGCGCAGCGTCTGGGCCTGGATGTGCCGGACCTCGCCAATCCACCGTCTGCAGACCGGATCGCGGCGGCCGAAGCGGCGGCGGCCGAAAGTCTGGGTGCTCCCGATGCGCTGGAGCGGATTGCTGCCATCGATACGGCCCTGTGGAGCGGCAGGGATCTGCCGCCGGGCGGGGGCCGGGCCGCGGCGGCCCGTCAGGCCGGCGAGGCGCTGCGCGACCGGCTGGGGCATTTCCAGTCGGCGACGCTGTGGTATGAGGGCGAATGGTACTGGGCGGCCGACCGGCTGCACCATCTCGAGGCGCGGCTGATCGGCGAGACAGGTGATGCGGGCCTCACCCCGCAAATCCCGGTACTGCATGAAAGTGGCCGCACGGGCGATTGCGGTGGTGCGCGGCTGACCTTCTTTCCCTCCCTGCGCAGCCCCTACACCTATCTTGCGGCGGAACGCGTGTTTGCGCTGGCGCGGCGCTGGAATGTCGAGGTCGACATCCATTTCGTCCTGCCCATGGTGATGCGCAGCCTGCCGGTGCCGCGCCGCAAGGGCGTCTATTTCCTCAAGGATTGCGCCCGCGAGGCTCAGCGGCTCGGCCTGCCCTTCGGCGATATCTCCGATCCGCTGGGACGGCCGACCGAGCGCGGCCTGGCCGTGCTGCATCGCGCGATCGGGCAGGGCAAGGGCGAGGCCTTCCTGCTGAGCTTCCTGCGCGGGGCCTGGTCGGAAGGGCTCGATGGCGGCAGTGATCGCGGCCTGCGGATCATGGCCGAACGCGCGGGGCTGGACCGCGCCGATGTCGATGCCGCCCTCGCGGACGAGCGCTGGCGGGCGGTTGCCGAAAGCCATCGCACCGAACTGGCCGGGCTCGGCCTGTGGGGCGTGCCCAGCTACCGGGCCGGCGATTGCGCCGTCTGGGGGCAGGACCGGCTCTGGGTGGTCGAGGACGCCCTTCAACACATGGCGGAGCAAGGCGCATGAAACGTCTGATCCTTGTCGGGGCTGTGGTCCTGGGTGTGCTGGCGCTGCTGGCCGTGTCGGCGAAAGCCTTTCTGCCCAGCCTTGGCGAGCGCGCCTTTGCCCGGCAGGTCTCCGAACGCGTGGGCCGCGACCGGCTGGGCGAATTGCCGGACGGGCTGCATGTGATGTTCTGCGGCACCGGCTCGCCGCTGCCCGATCCGACGCGGGCGCAGGCCTGTGTCGCGGTGATCGCGGGCGAGCGGATCTTCGTGGTCGACAGCGGCTCGGGATCGGTGGCGAACCTGCTCCTGTCCGGCCTGCCGGCCGGCGCGATCGAAGCGGCCTTCCTGACGCATTTCCACTCCGACCATCTCAGCGATCTGGGCGATCTGGGCCTGCAGCGCTGGATCGGCCGCGCCGCCGAAGCGCCGCTGCCGGTGCACGGTCCGCCGGGCGTTGAGGCCGTGGTCGACGGGTTCAATGCCGCCTATGCGCTCGACAGCACCTATCGCACCGGCCATCACGGCGCCGCCATCGCGCCGCCTGCCGGACGCGGACTGGCAGCGCAGGTGTTCGAGCCGGGCGATGGTACCGCGCCTGTCACGGTCTATCAGGATGATGGTCTGGTCGTGCGCGCGGTGCGGGTCGACCACGCCCCGGCGGATCCGGCCGTGGCCTACCGGTTCGATTATGCCGGCCGCTCGCTGGTGATCAGCGGCGATCTGCATGCCGGGCGCTCGCCGGGCTTTGCGGTCCTGGCCGAAGGCGCCGACGTGCTGATCGTCGAGGCGCTGGAGCCGCGCATGGTCGCGCCGATCACGCAGGCCGCATCGGATCGCGGTCTGGACAATCTGGCGACGATCACGGTGGATATTCTCGATTATCACACCACGCCGGCCGGTGCCGCCGAGGCCGCGACCGCCAGCGGCACACGCGCGCTCGTGCTGACCCATGTCGTGCCGCCGGTTCCGTCGCGGCTGATGGAGCCGGCCTTCCTGCGCGAGGCGCGGGCGCGGTTCGACGGGCCGGTGCGCCTGGCCCGCGATGGCGATGTGATCCGGCTGCCCGCCGGGTCGGATGCGGTGGAGTTTGCACATTGGCGATGATCTCCCGCCTGCCGCGAGTCCCGGGGCTGACCTGTGCCCTGGCCTGTGTGCTGGCGGGATGCGGCGCGGGTGGCTCCTCCGCGCCCGCGCCGCACGCCGAGGCCTGCCGTCCGGTCACGCCGGGCGAACGCGTCGCCATTCCGGCCGGCGAGTATCTGATCGGCGGGCCCGTGCGCAATCCGGAAGAACGGCCCGAGCGGAGCGTCTCCACGCCGGGCTTCGATATCGACGCGCACGAGGTCACCAATGCCCAGTTCGCGGCCTTCGTGGAGGCGACGGGCTATCTCACCGTCGCCGAGCGCCAGCCCGACCCCGCCGACTATCCCGATATCGATCCGGCCCTGCTGGAACCGGGTTCGGCCGTGTTCGGTGTCGATGCCGGGACGGGATACTGGTGGCGCTTCGTGCCGGGCGCGAGCTGGCGCCATCCGGAGGGGCCCGGCAGCGATATCGAGGGCCGCGCGGGCTATCCGGTGGTCCATGTCGCCTATGCCGATGCGCGCGCCTATGCCGACTGGGCCGGCGCCGATCTACCGGACGAGGATGAATGGGAGATCGCGGCGCGCGGCGGCGGTCACGGCACCGATTATGCCTGGGGCGAGGAGTTCCGTCCCGGCGAGGACTGGCGGGCAAACACCTGGCAGGGCGTCTTCCCGGTCATCGATCGCGGCGATGACGGGTTTGCCGGACTGTCGCCGGTCGCCTGCTATGAGGCCAATCCGTTCGGCGCTTTCGACATGATCGGCAATGTCTGGGAGTGGACCGCCAGCCCGTTCGACGCGAGCGGTGCGGCGGGCACGATCCGCGGCGGCTCCTATCTGTGCGCCTCGGACTTCTGTGCCCGCTTCCGGCCGGCGGCCCGCCAGCCCCAGGAATGGGACTTCTCGGCCAGCCATATCGGCTTCCGAACGGTCGTGCGGGAACTGGACGACTAGACCAGGTTCTTGAGTGGTCGCGTGATCGAACCGGTGAACCGGTTCCCGCCTCACCTGATTGCGCTCGAGGTCCTGGCGGCCGCACACAAGCGCTCGATCCGATCGGGGCCGAGGCGAATGCGGTAGATGCCCAGATGGCTGTCAAATGCGGCGGGATCGGCGCTTGTCCGGTTCGAGGTGTAGTAAAGCCATTCCCGGTCCGCGGTGACGAAGGGACTGCCATCCACCCCCTCGAAA
>Ga0213833_1000165_pt1 | contig 110543 bp, 85 predicted proteins | sample SWATP21_FD_160575 | JGI IMG/M metagenome (GOLD analysis project Ga0213833, IMG submission 160575) | Coastal seawater microbial communities from Marineland, Florida, United States - SWA TP2 #1 | ecosystem: Environmental > Aquatic > Marine > Coastal | place: USA: Florida | collected 2016-08-14
GTACTGTGGCGATGGTGGGAGGGCTGGGTGCGTTCGCGGGCGGTGTGTGGCTGGCGCAGCGACTGGGTGGGCGGTGGGCTGCGCTGCTGGCCGCGGGCTGGATGCTCGTGCAGCCTGAGCTGGCGCTCTACTCGGCCACCACCTTGCGCGAGCCGCTGTACGCTCTGGCGCTGGTGGGATTTGTGGCCAGCCTGGTGGAGCGGCGCCCGTGGGTGGCCGGCCTGTTCGGAGCGCTGGCGTTCAGCGTGCGCTTCGATGCATTCGTGGTGCTGGGTGCGGCCACCCTCGTGCATGTGTGGGCCGACCGACGCGCTGTCTCCACCGCCGTGCGCACCATGGCGCCCATCGTCGCCGGTGCGGTGCTGTGGTCGGTCTACTGCCGCATCGACCATGGCACCTTCGCGTTCTGGTCGCATGCGGTGGCCGTCAACGTCGAGACCGGCCTGGGTGCCGAGTCTGAACGACCGCTCGACTGGGTGTTGGCCGGCACCGACGTCGCAGCGCGTCTGGTGGGCTGGCTCCTTCCGTGGCGCATCGGCTGGGGCGTGTGGCTGTCGGCTGTGGTGGTCCTGGTCGTCACCCCGTGGCGGACGCCCGGTCCACTGCGCACCTTGTCTGCCACAGCATTCATGGCCACCGGGTTCTGGGCAGCGGTGGGCTTCATCGGACAGCACAGCCCCGAGCACAACCTGTACTGGAAGTGGATGATGCCGCTGGTGCCCCTGCTCGTGCCGCTCGGTGCGGTGGGCTGGAGCATGGCCCTGCGGCGTGCGGGCGATCGGAAGAAGGTGGTGCTGGTCATCTTGGGGCTCACGGTGATCCAGGCCTTCGGGTCGCACCTCAAAGAGACACACCGGCAGGTGGCCCTCAGCCAGGAGCTGTACGCCCCACAGGTCGACATCGCGCGCTGGATAGAGGCCGAGGTCGATGTCGAGAACACCCTGCTGGTGGACAACATCCCCGCCTGCTGGCTCAACCGACGCCCCCATGAGCGGTCCCTGGTGAGCTGGTTCGACGTCCCGGTCCCCCCGAACAACCCCGAGGCCTTCGGGGCATGGCTGGTCGACGAACGCATCCCGTGGGTGCTGTGGTTCCAAGAAGACTGGACCCAGGCACCGCGCTTCGCCCCTGGCCTGGAGTCGGGCGGCGTGCACAGGCTCGGACCGGCGGAGCTGGTGGAGCGCAGCCGCGAGGACAGCTACGGCTGGGTGCTCTACGAGGTGCGAGGGGAGGGGATTCCGGTGCACTCCGGGGCCCCGCCTCCCACCGCAGACCTCGGTCGGGTGCATTCGACTCTTGCCCCGCCCACCAACCCACACTAAAATCGGGCATCCCTTCTGGGGGGATAGCTCAGTTGGGAGAGCGCTGGAATCGCACTCCAGAGGTCGGGGGTTCGAGTCCCCTTCCCTCCACTCTTCAGCCTCCGGTGGTTCGCCGGGGGCTGCAGCTTTTCCGGGCGGCAGCAATTCAGGGCCGGGGGCTACTCCAGGCCGCGGGCTGCCACTTCGTCTTCGTCGAGCCCCAGGAAGTGGCCGATCTCGTGGAAGACGGTGATGCGGAGCTGCTCGATCAGCTCTTCGCGGTGGGCCGCATAGCGCTCGAGGTTGCGCCGGAAGAGCACGATGCTGGGCGGAATGTTCGACCAGGGGTCGTCGAGGGACCGCCCCATCAGCGAGTACCCACTGAAGTGGCCCAGCAGCTCGAGCGGCGACATCGGGGGGTCGTACTTCCGCAGGAGGGTCTCGTCGGGGAGGTCGTCGAGGAGGATGGCCACGCTCGCGAGGTATTCCTGCAGCTGGGGGTGCAGGGCCTCGATGCACTCGGTGACGATGGTCTCGATTTCGTCGTCGGTGAGGGTGGGGGGAAGGGGGTAGTCGCGTGGGTTGAGCCAGCGGGCGTGCAGCCGTGCGCGATTGGCACCCTGGATGTCGTTGCGCCACTCCCGCAGCAGCCCCTTGACCCACCAGGCCTCGGCGTTGCGGGGGTCTTCGCGGAGGGCACGCGAGGCGGCGCGGGCTGCTTGTTCGGTCTCGAGCAGCTCGAAGCGCGCCATGGCGAGTGCCGACCAGCTCATCGTGTGGTCGGAGCGGGCGAGGGCGGCCTGCTCGTAGGCATCTGCGGCAGCTTCGAGCTGGCCGAGTGCGCGGAGTGCGTCTCCCCGGACAAATGCCGCACCTGGATGGCCCGGGCTCTGACGCTCGACGGCCTCGCACAGCTTCAGTGTGGTCTCGGCATCGCCTTCGTCGAGGGCCGCCTCGGCCTGGTCGAGGAGAACTTCGATCGCTCCGCGGTCGGTCATGGCTTGCCAGCGTCGGGGCTGGGGAAGCTCACGATGTACGACACGTGGGCGATGTCGTAGTCGCCTTGGAAGATGGGCACCTTGACCGACCGGAGCTGACGCTTGATGCAGTGGGCTGCTCCGGCGGACGGGAGCTGCTTGCCGTTGAAGGCCACGCTAGCGATGTGCCCTTCGGACAGGACATGGGCCACGACCTCCAGCTTGCGCTCGATGCGGTCGTCGCCGGGTTCGTGTTCGGTGATGCAGGCCTGGATCTGCTTGGAGCGACCGCGCATGGCCGACGACGTGGCTTTGTCGTCGAGCGAGCCCATCACGGCCTCGGCGTCGGGGTCGAAGTCCATGGGGTCGGTGAGGATCATGGTGGGCTCGATGGTGAGCTCCTGGCCATCCTCCAGCGTATACGCCTTTTCCCAGGTCTGGAAGCCATCGAGGATGACCGCCACGTTGACCGGTCGGCCGAGCGGCAGGCCCGACACGCCACGCGCTTCCCCGCCGGAGGCGATGAGTCGGCCGTCTACGTGGATCTCGCCCGCGGGAGGGTCGACCACCACGTGCAGGGTGGCGGACGGCGGCGGGGGAGGGGGCGGAGGGAACAGCTTCTCGGAGATGGTGGGCCAGGCGGCTGCGACACCCCCTGCCAGGCCGAGGAGCGCCACGGCGGCAATCCACTGCGGCTTGATGCTGGACCGCTCGGCGGTGATGGTGACCGACTTGCGCGAGCCTCGGTCGGCGATGACCGTGCACAGAGCGACCGCGCGGTTCCGGGTGAGGCCGGAGGGGTCGATGGTGACCGTGACGGTCTGTTCCTTGCGGTCGGGGTCGAGGCGGTCGGGGGAGACCTTGAGCCAGTCGCGGTCGCTGATGATGCGGCCGTGCAGGCGGCTGTCGCCCAGGCTCTTGATGGTGACCTGGATGGACACCGGGCTGCGACCCACCTTCACGGTGCGCTGGAGCTCGCCCAGAATCTCGAAGCGCGGGCTGCTGGGGCGACGGATGGAGCCGGTGGTGGCCCCAATCGGCAGCGACCGGCCCCCGAGGGACTTGGGCGGGGGCGGGGCATTGCCCTTGAGAGACAGGCCACCGGGGGCAAACACTTCAGTGGATTCGTCGTCGTCGCTGCGCTGCAGCGCCAGGCTGCCACCTTGCTGAGCGCCGCCAGCGCCGAGGGCTGCAGCCCCGTTGGACTGGGCCTTCCACTGGTGGTCGTACTCGGCCCGAAGCGGCGACGACCGCAAGATGCGCGCGGCCCGGCGAATCTCACGGCGCCGTTGTGTGGCGGACGGTCCGGCACCCTGAGACTTGGCCAGTCCACGGGCCACAGCGGCGTCGACGTCGTTCGGGGTGGCGGTGTTGGGGATGTCGAGCAGCTCGTACAAGTCGACAAAGTGCCCGGGGGGCTCGCGCCGTGCTTCGTGCTTGTCGAGGTACCGCTCGATGAAGGTCTCCACGACTTCATCGGGGAGGCCCAGCTGGACGCCTCGGTCGAGAACCGCATCTTCGCGCTCGACCGACAGCAGCCGGTTGAACACGGCGCCGTCCATCACATTGCCCAGGATGTCGAGGGCTTCGGCCTGTGCGGCGGCATTGAGGTGGGCGATGTAGGCGGCGCGCTCGTTGCCCAGTGCGCGCTTGCAGAGGGCCACGTTCTTGATCAGCCAGATGGCCGTGCGCCGGTACTTGGGGTTGGCCTGCTGGCCCTGCGCCCACGCCCGCCGGCTGCGAATTGCAGCCTCGACGGACCCCTGGTCCGCATCGCGTGCGAGCTCGAAGTACGCAAACAAGTCGTCCGCCCCCTGATCGGAGACGAACTTTCGGATCGATTCGAGGTCGCGTTCGTTCATTGCACGCGTGGAGGGTGCGAGAAGGCCGACCCCGCGCGAACCCGCTGGAGTGCAGCGAAGCTCGGCGGTCGGTGTCGTGTCCAGCCCGGGCCAGTTGGAAGCAGCCCGAGCGACAGCCGAAAGGAGCAGCGAGGGCCCTAACCCCCCCGGCTCGCCGCCGGTGCCTCTGTCAACGAATCAATCTCGCATCGGCCGTCCGGGACATGCCGAGGGCCACTCGGGAACTGGGGGTCAGTGCACAGCGAAGGAGGCGACGTTCCGCGTGGCTTCCTTCACACCCTCGTCGCCGAGGCCGCCGCGGAGGTTCATGCGTGCCCGTCGAACATTGCCGGTGGTGACGTCGACGATGTCGATCTCGAGCATCTGGTTGAGGTTGTAGCGGTACACCACCTGGATGGGCGTGCCCCGCGGCCGTGGCGGCAGATCTTCGAGCACCACTTCGCCGATGACCTTCACGGCGTCGCGGGTGGTGCCCACGCCTTCGGTGACCTCGACGCGGATGGCGGTCATGTTGTCGTAGGCGTAGGCGAAGCGGCCCGACTTCTCGCACGGCAAGGGCGTGGCTTCTGGAATGAGCGTGTAGACGCGTTCCTGGTGGTGCCGGTTGAGCACGATGATGCCCAGAGGGTGCGAGGTGGCGTCGGTGATGCGGACCGGAGGCAGCCCGAGGTAGCCGGCGGACGCGCGCTGGCGTGGACCATCGCTGCGGCTGGTCTGCGCTTGGAGGGTGGGGGCCGGCTGGGAGACGACCGGTGCAGCGAAGGGGTCGGGCTGCGGGGCGGGCCGTGGCGTGTGCTGCACGCGTGGGCTCGGGGTGTGCTGTTCGGGGGCTCCGCCGCGATTGGCGCGTGCACGCCGGGCGAGGTCTTGGCGGTGGAGGAGCAGAGCGGGGTGGTCGGGGCGGTGTCGGAGGACGCCGGCCAGCGCGGCACCCAAGGCCACACACTCGTCGGGGTTGACCATGGTGGGGTCGACTTTCTGGCCCGACAGGCGGTTGAGCATGTCGCGAATCATCGGCATGCGCGTGGAGCCACCCACCAAGAGGACTTCATCGAGGTGGGCCCAGCCCATGCGCGCCTTCTCGAGCACGAGGTCGCAGGTGTCGGCGCACTGGTCGACGAGGTCGGCGCACATGCTGTCGAACTGTTCGCGCGTGACCTGCACCACCATCCGATGGCCGCGGAAGTTGACCGGGATGATGGCCTTGGGCTTGGTCGACAGCGAGATCTTGGCCGCCAGGCACCGCTCGTACAGCTCCTGGTAGGGCTGGGGGTCGTCGCGGGGGTCGTGGCCGAAGCGGTCGGCGAACTGTTCCGCCACGTAGTTGAGGAGGCGGTCGTCCCAGTCCTTGCCACCGAGCTCGGCGTTGCCGTCGCTGGCGATGGTGCGGAAGCTGATGCCCTTGATCTCCATCAAGGTGACGTCGAAGGTGCCGCCACCGAGGTCGAAGACGAGCACGCGCCGGTTTCCGCCGAGGCGCTCGATGCCATACGAGATGGCGGCGGTGGTGGGTTCGTTGATGATGCTGAGGACGTTGAGGCCGGCGATGGCACCGGCTTCGGCGGTGGCGCCCCGCTGTGCGGAGTTGAAGTAGGCGGGAACCGTGATGACGGCGTCGCGCACGGGGCGGCCGAAGGCTTCCTCGGCGTCTTCTTTCAGCTTCTTCAGGATGATGGCCGACAGCTCCTGGGGCGTGTAGCTGCGACCGAAGAACTCGAGGCTGAAGTCGGGCTCTCCCATGGAGCGCTTGATGAAGCGCACCACGTTGGTGGGGTCGGCCACCACCATCTTGACGGCCTCTTCGCCCACGACGCAGGCGTCGCGGTCATAGAAGTGAATCACCGAGGCGGTGGTGGGCTGGCCCTCGCTGTTCACGACGACGGCAGGCTTGCCGAACCGGTCGACCACGGCCATCGCACAATAGGTGGTGCCGAGGTCGATGCCGAGGACGATGTCCGGTTGGTCGGTGGACGAGGTCATGGGGTCAGGTCCGGGGTGGAGGGCTCATTCGCCGTTCGAGGTGCCTTTCGGGGCCCGGTAGCGGTGCAGGATGACTTCTTCGGGGCGCAGGACGCGTTCACCTCGGGTGAAGCCGCGCTTGACGACCCGGCTGATGCGCCAGTCGAGGGTGACGTCGTCGGTGTAGACCACCTGGACAGCCTTCTGGGTCTCCCGATGGAACTCCTCGCGGGGTTCGGTGGGGAGGACGTCGCGGCGGTAGAGCAGCTCGAGGAACTCCTCTACCAGGAACTGGAAGCTCTCGTTCACTACCTCGGGGGACATCTCCCCGGAGTCGAGGCTCTTCCGAAACCACACGAGGCTGTCGTAGAACAGGAGGAGGTCGAGCAGGAGTGGCTTCTCGGCCTGGAAGATGAAGTCGTCTTTGTACTGGCGGAGCTCTTCGTAGAGCTGGTCGAACGCGCCGCGCTGGATGTCTTCGCGGCGAGTCTGGTGGTCCACCAGCTTGCGGAGAGCGGCCACCTGCTCCTGGAGGGCGACCAGCTCTGGGCCGCCACGAGATGAGGAGTGGTTGGACATCGTGCTCTCCCTCAGCCCAGCTGCGTGGCGAGGTTGATGAAGGTGCCTTCCAGCTCGATGCTCTCGTCACAGTGGTGATGGTCGGTGGGGTTGGAGCTGAGCGAGGCGAGGAAGTCGCGCTTGACCTGTCGGCCGACACCAATCGTGATGATGCGTCCGCCCAGGCGCTTGATGCGGTGGGCCTCGGCGGCGGTGGCGGTGGGGTCGTCGGGGTGGCCATCGGTGAGGATGACGTACACCCTCTGGATGCCGGCGCGGCCCTTGAGGGCGTCGCGTGCCTGACCGAGGCCCACATGCATCGGCGTGCTGCCGATGGGGGTGAGGCGGTCGATGGCGGCTTCGATGCGCGCGCGTTGGTCGGTGAGGCTGGTGAGGATGCCGCCGGGGAAGGCGACCACGGCAATCTGGCGGTTGCGCTGGAGGGTGCGCTGGACGAATGCCCGGGCGGCCTTGCGCGCTTCGAGGATGTTGGTGCCGTACATCGAGCCCGAGCAGTCCATCACCAGGGCAATCTGCATGGGCACGCGGTTGGACGCGATGTCGTCGAGGGTGACCTGTCCGGTGGCGTGCCGGTGGGCGAGGGTCTGGCCGCTGCCGAGGTCCATCGCCTCGACTTCCACGATGCCGTTGGCGTTGTAGCGGTACGTGACGGCCAGGCGGGTCTCGCCCTTGGTGCGGCTCGGGATGCCGTAGAACTCGAAGTGGCCGAGCACGGCGCACTTGAGGGGGTCTTCTTCTTCACCCTGCACGAGCCAGAGGTCCATGGAGGACTGGCCGTCGTGGGTGGTGACGTAGTCGTCGCGGGTGCGCTCACAGGGAATGCGGCTGTTGCGACGGATGATGCGGCTGTTGTAGAGCGCGCCGGACCGGAAGACGACCATGCCGAGGGAGTGGCTGGTGACGTCGTGGGTGCGGATGTCGACCGGCGGGGCTTCGCCGGCGAGGCGGGCCGACTCGAGCGCTGCGGTGAGGGCGGCGCCCAGTGCCACACATTCATCGGGGTTGATGTCGGTGGCGGGCTCTTTGGTGAAGAGGTCGCGGATGAGCTGCCGCACCATCGGCATGCGCGTGGAGCCGCCGGCGAGCAGGACCGTGTCGATGCTCTCGGGGCCGCAGCGGGCCTCGCGGAGAACCTCGAGGGTGAGGGCGCGGCAGCGAGCGAGCAGGCCTTCCGCGAGCTCTTCGAACAGGCCGCGGGTGATTTCCTGTCGGAGGATGCGGCCCTGGTGGTCGTAGAAGAGGTTGACCTTGGGGCGCCGCGACAAGCTGAGCTTGGCGGACACGCACTTGTCGCGGAGGTCCTGGCGCGCGATGATGTCGGTGAGGGGGTCGAGGCCGTGCCGCTCCCGGAAGGCGGTTGCGGCGTGCTGGACGAGCACTTCGTCGAAGTCTTTTCCGCCCAGGCCGTCGTCGCCGGCGGTGGCGACCACCTGGATGTCGTTGCCCTTGATGTCGACCACGGTGACGTCGAAGGTGCCACCGCCGAGGTCGAACACGAGGCACCGCATGTCTTTGCCGGCGTTGGCCAGGCCGTACGCGAAGGCGGCTGCGGTGGGCTCGTTGATGAGCTTGAGAACGTTGAAGCCCGCCAGCTCGCCGGCCCGCTTGGTGGCGCGGCGCTGCCCGTCGCGGAAGTACGCGGGGACGGTGATGACGGCTTCGTTGACCGGGTGACCGAGCTTGAGCTCGGCGTCGTGCTTGAGCTTCCGCAGGATGTAGGAGCTGATCTCCTCGGGGGAGTACTCCTTGTTGCGGTAGCCGAAGCGGAACTTCTCGTCGCCGATGTGCCGCTTGACGAATTCGACCACCTGTTCGGGGTAGGCGGCTGCGGCCTGCTTGGCGTAGCTGCCCACGATGATTTCGTCGTTGTCGAACAAGACGACCGACGGCGTGATGCGGAGCCCTTCGCCATTGGCGAGGATCTCGGGCACACCGTGCCGGTTGACGTGGGCGATGGCGGAGAAGGTGGTCCCGAGGTCGATGCCGACCGCGCGCGTGCTCATTGGGAATCCGGCTCGAGCAAGAGGCTTGGACGAAGGGTGGGGGCCATGCACGCTTCCGACGGGTGGGCGGGAGCCAATCCAGGAGGCGGGACGGGGGGCCCGCGGCACAGAGGGCCCCGGGGGTGGGGACGGGTCCGAGGGGTGGTTGATCCCGGGCCCGACCGCGGCACAGTAGTATAGCGCTCGGCCGTCGGGCGAGATGGGGGATGCCCTCCGCCTGTCACATCACGGTTCCACCGTTGCAGTTGGATGGGCTGGATGCCGCAAGACCACGGGATTGTCGACCACGAACCCTCCGGCGCCGGAGTGGTGCTGGCCTCTACCAGTCGGTGGCGCCGGAGCATCCTCGAGGCAGCAGGAGTGCGGTGCGCGACCGCCGCCCCCGATGTTGACGAAGCCTCCATCCACGGGTCTGGCCCGGTGGAGGTCGCAGAGCGGCGTGCCCTCGCGAAGGCGCAGGCCGTGGCCAGGCACCATCCCGGTGCGCTGGTCATCGGCGCCGACCAGGTGGTGCATCTCGACGGCGAGGTCATCGGAAAGCCCGCGTCCGATGCCGAGTGGATGCGTCGGCTGGTGGCCTTCCGGGGCCGCACCCACGACCTCACCACGGCGGTCGCACTGGTTCAAGATGGCCAGCCCAACGACATCTTCGCCGTGCATACCCGCGTCCGCTTCCGGGCCGACGCCACCGACGAAGAGCTGGCCGCCTACATCGCCTACGGCGAGGCCCGGGGATGCGCAGGGGGCTACATGGTGGAGCAGCGCGGGGTCTGGCTCGTCGAAGCGGTCGATGGAGACTGGACCAACGTGGTGGGCCTGCCGGTCTTCCAGCTGGTCTCCCGACTGCGTGCACGCGGCTTTCGGTTGGTTGCCGATGGCTTCGGACGTCCGCCGCACGGGAGGGCACAGCCATGACCGACCCCACCACAGAACGCTCGCCGGTCGACGACATTGTTGAGCTGGTGAACGACATCGGGCAGTACCTCCAGTGGCAGCAGCTGGGAGGGGCCGATGCGCTTCCGGTCGAGCCGCGCCTGTCCGACGACGCCCGCAAGGCCATCCTCACCGCACCCGCGGTCGCACCCACACCTCGGGCTGCGCCGGTGGCCCGCACCCCGGCTGCTGCCCCTGCCACACCCAAGCAGCCGTCACTTGGAAATTGGGGGCGGTACACACAGTCCGAGCCCCGCCAGACCGTCGTGGGCGCGCTCGACCGGGCCAGCTCGCTGTCCGCCATCCGCTCCGAGCTGGGAGACTGCCAACGGTGTGGTCTGTGCCGCGGACGCCGCAACATCGTCTTTGGCGTGGGATCCGAGACCGCCGACCTCATGGTCATTGGCGAAGGACCGGGCGCCAACGAGGACCGCCAGGGTGAGCCCTTCATCGGCAAGGCCGGGCAGATGCTCGACCGCATGCTCGAGAACGTGCTCGGGCTCCCCCGTCCGCAGGTCTACATCTCCAACGTCGTGAAGTGTCGTCCCCCCGGGAACCGCAACCCCGAGCCCGACGAAATCGCCCGCTGTCGCCCGTTCCTGCTCGCGCAGATGCGGGTGATTCAGCCCAAGGTGGTGCTGGTGCTCGGCAGCGTGGCCGGCCGCACGATGTTCGACACCGGGATGGGCATCACCCGCCTGCGGGGCTCGTGGCGCACGGTGAAGTACCCGGGCGGAGAAGCGCGCGCGATGCCCACCTTCCACCCGGCCTACCTGCTCCGACAGGCCTCGGAGAAGCGCAAGACCTTCGAGGACCTGAAGGCCGTGCGCACCGTGCTCGCCGAGCTGTCCAGCTGACTCAGCGGCGCAGCTTCACATTCTTCAAGAGGTCGCCGAAGGTGCCGAACGACGCGTTGCCGGAGGTGCGTCGGCGCGACCGGGGTGCCAGCTCGGGGGTGTCGGCCTCCTGACCCGCTGCGTGGCGGATGGACAGCTCGAGGCGTTCGTTGCCGGCGTCGATGCGCATGATGCGCACCCGGACCGCCTGGCCTTCCTGGACCACCTCGGAGGGGTGGTCGACCCGCTTGTCGGCGAGATGGCGGATGGGCACGAGACCATCGAGGCCGGGCGTGAGGGTGACGAAGGCACCGAAGTCCTTCACGCGCGCGACCGTGCCGTCGTAGATGCCGCCTTCGACGTAGTCGACGCCCACGCGGCTCCAGGGGCCGGCGTCGGGGTCCTTCATGGAGAGCGCGACCTTGCCGGCGTCGGCATCGACCCGGATGACCCGCGCGGTGACCCGGGAGCCGTTCTTGGGGGGCGCGGGGTTGCCCCAGCCCAGCTCGCGCTTGGGGATGAGGGCGCGCACGCCGTCGATGTCGACGAACGTTCCGAACGGCTTCGAGTCGACCACGGTGGCCTCGACGATGTCGCCCTCGGCGATGCGCGCCCACACCTTCTCGGCTTGTTCGGCGATGGCTTCATCGGCGATGACCCGGTGCGAGACCACGATGCCGCGGTCGTCCATGTCGAGGATGCGGAAGTTCAGCCGCTGGCCGATGTAGCGGTCGAGGTCGGCGCCGGGGATGCGGTCGATCTGGGAGACCGGGCAGAAGCCGCGGCTCTTGCCAAACTTCACCACAAAGCCACCCGTGTTGCGCGACTCGACGATGCCTTCGACAGGAAGGCCGGCCTCGTGGGCTTCTTCGAGCACAGCGCGGTCGGCGGTGCCCCGGATCTGGGTGGCGAGCACCACGCCGCCGGCTCCGGCCCGCAGCACGAATGCCGAGATGCGGTCGCCCACCTTGGCGTCGGCGTCGAGCTCGAGGGGGTCGATGACGCCTTCGGACTTGCCGCCAATGTCGACGAATGCGGCGCCTTCTTCCAGGCGCACCAGGACGCCCTCCACCCGCTCACCGGGTCGGGGCGTGCGCTTGGGGGCCGCCAGCAGCAGGGCGTCGAGGTCGCCGGACGACAGACCATCGAGCTCGGCCAGCAGGGCGTCTGCATCCACCTTTGCGCGCACGGGAGCGGCGGGCTTGGGCTCGGCCTGCTTGGGCTTGGGACCCCGGGGCGCCTGGCGGTTGAACGCGGCGGGAGGGGGCGAGACGGGCGACTCGGGCAGATCGGTGCGGCGGCGGACCGTCTTGCGACGGTGCTCGGGACGACGAGACATGACGGGGGCTCCTCGCGGGGGCCGGCTGGGGTGGGGCGACACACGGAACCGATCCGTGTCGCGGCTTCCCCGATGACGGTCGGGCGGCTAACGCTCTCGATGTCGCGCTGCAGCGACCGGGTCCCCTTTCCGAGCCACGCATGACCGACTCCCGTCCCCATCCCGACCCCCTCGCACCGTTCGACTACGACCTGCCCCCCGATGCCATCGCCACGCGTCCTCCCGCTGACCGGGACGGCGGACGGCTGCTCGACCTCTCCGGCCTCCGCGTCCGAGATGCGGCGGTGGTCGACCTCCCCGGGCTCTTGAAGCGCGGTGACCTCCTCGTTCTCAACGACACGCGGGTGCTCCATGCGCGCTTGTGGGCCCGGCGCGCCACCGGCGGACGCGTCGAGCTGCTCCTGCTTGGGCTTGGAGATGGCCACACCGTCGAGGCCATGGCCCGCCCCGCCCGTCGCCTCAAGCCGGGTGAGGTCCTCCAGATCTGCGATGCCGACGGGGATCCCGTGCCCGGCTACAGCGCGCGCATCGTCGAGCGCCTTTCCGGCGGCACGTTTCGGGTCACACCCACTCCCGGACCGGCCGAAGTGATGGCCCACGCGGGCGAAGTCCCCCTGCCACCCTACTTTCAGCGCGATGCCGAACCAGCCGACCGCGTGCGCTACCAGACCGTCTTCGCGCGTGAGTCCGGCGCCGTGGCAGCCCCCACAGCCGGGCTCCACCTCACCGACAGCATCTTCGAGCGACTTGCGGAAAACGGCGTCGAAGTGGCCTTTGTCACGCTTCATGTGGGGGCGGGTACCTTTCGCAACCTCCGCCCGGAAGACATCGAACGTGGCACCTTGCACGCGGAGCGCTGGGTGGTTCCGCCCGAAACGGCCCGTGCGATTGCCCGGTGTCGCACCAGGGGAGGGCGGGTGGTTGCGGTGGGCACCACGTCCACCCGTACGCTCGAGTCGGCCGCCGATGCCGATGGCCACGTCAAAGCAGGGGAGGGGGTCACCCGGCTCTTCATCCAGCCCGGCTACCGCTTCAAGGTGGTGGACCGCCTGTGGACCAACCTCCACCTGCCCCGCAGCTCACTGCTCATGTTGGTGTGCGCATTCGGGGGCACCCGTCGCGTGATGTCCACCTACAGACACGCCGTTCGGGGCGGCTACCGCTTCTTCAGCTACGGCGATGCGATGTTCCTGTCGCCCGAGGAAGATGCAGAGGACAACCCCGCCGGATAACGCGGCGCGGATGTCCAGCTGCCTGCGATTCGAGGTGGAGGCCACGGCGGGTCCGGCCCGTCGCGGAATGCTCCACACGCCCCATGGTCCCGTGCCCACGCCTGCTTTCATGCCGGTGGGCACGTACGGCACCGTGAAAGCCATGACGCCCCCCGACCTCCGCGAGATCGGGACGCACATCGTCTTGTCCAACACGATGCACCTCTGGGTGCGCCCTGGAGACGAGCTCATCCGCGACCTGGGCGGACTTCACAAATTCATGGGATGGGACGGACCGATTCTCACCGACTCCGGTGGGTACCAGGTCTTCAGCCTCCGCGACATGAACAAGGTCACAGAGGAAGGGGTCCGGTTTCGCACGCCGAAGGATGGCGCGTACCGGATGCTCACCCCCGAGGTCTGCATCCGCATCCAGGAAAACCTGGGCGTCGACCTCGCCATGGCCTTCGACGAATGCATCGAGTGGCCCGCCACCCGCGACCGCGTCATCTCGTCCACAGAGCGCACCACCCGCTGGCTGAAGCGGTGCATGGCGGCCCGCACCCAGCCCGAGCGCACCGCGTTGTTGGGCATCGTGCAGGGCGGCTTCTACCCCGACCTCCGGGCCGCCCATGCGCAGGAAATCGTCGACCTCGACCTGGATGCGTACGCCATCGGTGGTCTGTCGGTCGGAGAACCCCGTGAACAGCTGCTGGCGATGGTCGATGCCAGCGTGGGCCACCTCCCACGAAACAAGGTCCGATACCTGATGGGTGTGGGCTACCCCCTTGACATCGTCGAGGCGGTGGCCAGAGGCGTCGACCTCTTCGACTGTGTCCTGCCCACGAGGAACGCCCGCAACGGGACGGTCTTCACCACGGAAGGACGCATCTACATCAAGCACGCCAAATACAAGGCCGACCCCCGCCCGCTCGATCCCGGCTGCTCGTGTTACACGTGCCGCTCGTTTTCACGGGCATATCTGCGGCACCTCTTCCTCTCGAATGAGGTGCTCATCTCCCGATTGCTCACGCTCCACAACCTCGCGCTCTACCAGGGCCTCATGGCCCGGCTCCGCGACGCCATCGTCGAGGGGCCCGAATCGCTGACTGCACTGCGGACCGAAGTGGCTGGCTGGCACGTTCCAGTCGGCGCCAAGTAGGCCCCAGTCCCCTGAACAGCAGCGGCTCGATGGTCCACGCGAGGGACCCGAGGACTCCATGGACGCACCCTCGACCCGTTCCGACGGGCACCCACACGCCGAAACGGTCGCCGAGACCACCGAGCTGCTCGTCACCTACGACGATGCACCCGCGGAAGGCGGCATGTCGGGCACGCTGATGCAGATGGCGCCGCTGTTTGCGGTCTTTGCCATCATCTACTTCCTCATCCTGCGGCCGCAGCAGCAGGAACAGAAGAAGCACCAGGAGCTGCTCTCCGCGCTGAAGAAGGGCGACAAGGTCGTCACCAGCGCGGGCATGCACGGCACCATCCACGAGGTGCGGGGCGACGAGCTGGTCATCGAAGTGGCCGACCGCGTGCGCATCACCTTCGACCGCTCCGCAGTGCAGCGTGTCGGTGGCGCCGACGACGCCAAGGCGGAGGGCTGACCCATGGCCGGAACCTGGTGGACACGCCTCTTCATCATCATTTCAGTGCTCATCTGGGGCGGCTGGAACCTCTTCCCGTCGCTCTTCATCGAGCCCGACGCCGCTGAAGCCGCCCAGGAACAGGCGGATGGCATCACGGGTGCCGGCGCCGAGGAAATGGTCGACCTCGACGGCGACGGCGAGCCCGACGCACCGCCGGAAGAGTGGTACGCATTCCTCATCTCGGATGCACGGCTCAACCTGGGCCTCGACCTCGTCGGCGGCATCGACCTCACCCTGGCCATCGAGGTCGAAGAGGCCGTTCAGTCGGTGGTGGCACGTGAGGTTCGCCCCGTCCGCGACCAGTCCGGCAAGGATGGCATCGGCCTGAAGAACGTGCGCCGGGCCCCCGGCGAGACCGCCCTGCTCATCGAACCTGAAGCCGGCGTCACCCAGGGCGTGGTCACCAAGTTCATGCAGGAGCGCTTCTCCACCTACGAGTTCCTCGAGACCCGCACCATCGACGGCCGTGAGTGGTTTGCCTTCCAGCTGTCTGAAGCGCGGGCGGAAGAGGTCCGGTCGAGCGCCATCAAGCAGGCGCTGGAGACCCTCCGCAACCGCATCGACGAAACCGGCGTGAAGGAACCGTCCATCGTGCTGCGCGGTGGCAACGAGATCAACGTCCAGCTGCCCGGCGAGACCGACGTGGCGCAGGCCGTCGACATCATGGGGGCCCAGGCGAGCCTTGAGTTCATGATGGTCGACCACGACGCCATGAAAGACCAGACCAACCTCAACCGCGGTCTGATCGAAGCCGAGAGCAAGCTGCCGCCCGAAGAGTTCCACGACGACGAGGTCCTCTCCGACTGGCTCGTCACCAACGGCTACCTGAACGTCGGCCAGCGCCTGATGTTCGAGTACGTGGCCACCCGCGGCGGCAAAGACGAACGGCACCCCGACCCCCGCTTCCGGCATGTCGTCAAGGATGAGGTCCTCCTCACCGGCGACGACATCAACAACGCCCAGACCGCCTGGGACCCGAAGACCAACGAGCCCTACGTGGCGCTCGACTTCAAGCCCGCCGGCGCGAAGAAGTTCGGCGACCTCACCGCCGAGAACGTGGGCAAGAACTTCGCCATCATCCTCGATGGCCGCGTGCAGTCCGCTCCCCGCATCCTCACCGCCATCCGCGGCGGCCGGGCCTCCATCACCATGGGCCAGGGCGATGCGCAGTACCTGCAGAGCGAAGCCAGCTCGCTCGCCCTCGTGCTCCGCACCGGTGCGCTTCCCGCTCCGGTGAGCGTCACCAGTGTCCGCGTGGTCGGCGCCAGCCTCGGCCAGGACGCCATCGAAGCCGGCGAGACCGCCACCATCGTGGGCTTCGGCCTCGTGCTGGCCTTCATGGTCGTCTACTACCGCAAGGCCGGCCTCATCAGCGTGGTCGCGCTGCTGTGCAACATGCTGCTCGTCATGGCGCTCCTCGCGGTCGCCGGCGCCACGCTCACCCTTCCCGGCATCGCAGGCATCGCCCTCACCATCGGTATGGCGGTCGACTGCAACATCATCATCTATGAGCGCATCCGCGAAGAGCTGCGGCTCGGCAAGAACTCGCGGGCTGCCGCAGATGCCGGCTTCGACAAGGCTCTGTGGGCCGTGCTCGACGCCAACATCACCACCTTCATCGCGGGTGTCGTGCTCTACACGTACGGCACGGGTCCCATCAAGGGCTTCGCGGTCACGCTGATGATTGGCATCATCACCACCTTGTTCACCGGCATCTTCGTGTCCCGCACGCTGATGGACCTCCTCACCCGGCGCGCCAGCGCCCGCCTGTCCATCTGACGCGGCACTCACCGGACGACGCACATGCAGTTCATCAAGCCCGGCACCTCCTTCGATTTTGTCGGCAAGCGCAAGTTTGCTGCCATCTTCTCGGGGCTGCTCGTCCTCGCGAGCCTCTTCCTGTTCTTCGGGCAGGGGCCCAACTGGGGCATCGACTTCACCGGTGGCACCGAAATTCAGATGAAGTTCGGTCAGCCCACGGAAATCAGCGACGTCCGCAAGGTCCTCACCGACCTCGGCATGAGCGACGACGCAGTCCAGCAGGTCAACGACCCCACCGACTACCAGTACATCGTCCGCATCCAGGACACCACGTACGGTGCCGATGCCCTCCGCGATGAGGTCATCACCAAGCTCGAGACCAAATTCGGCAAGGACTGGATTGCCGAGACCAGCTTCGATGCCCAGATCGGTGCCCGTCTCGTGGTCCGGTACACCGGCAACGCCGTCACCGAGCTGAGTGTCGAGCAGGCGCTCGAAGGCATCGAAGGGGTCAAGGTCTCCGACAGCCCCGACGACAACACCGTCCAGATCAAGCTCCCCGGCGTGAGCGCTCAGGTCACCGAAGCCATCAAGAACGCGTTCGCGGGCCGCGACATGGAGGTCGAGAAGGCCGACCAGGTCGGTCCCAAGGTGGGTGGTGAGCTGCGGCGCAAGGGCTTCCTGGCCATCGGCGCCACCCTCGCCCTCATCCTGGTGTACGTGGCCTTCCGCTTCGACCTGGCCTTCGCTCCGGGTGCGGTCCTGGCCCTCTTCCACGACGTCAGCATCGTGGTCGGCATCTTCGTCATCACGGGCCACGAGTTCAACCTGCCGATGATCGGCGCGTTGCTCACCATCATCGGCTACTCGCTCAACGACACCATCGTCATCTACGACCGCATCCGCGAGAACATGCGCCGGTACCGTCGGGCGGACACCGAGCGGCTCATCAACGACTCCATCAACGAGACGATGACCCGCACGCTCGCCACGTCGTTCACCACCGGCGTGGCCATGCTGGCCTTCCTCTTCCTGGGTGGCCCGGTCATCGAGACCTTCGCCCTGGCCATCCTCCTCGGCGTCGTGTTCGGTACCTACTCCACCATCTTCGTGGCCAGCCCCACCATCCTCATCATGGAAGACCTGCGGCCCCACCTCTCCAAGATGGTGGCTCCCCTCGCAGGCTCTGCTGCCGGCGCCCCCGACACCATCTCCACCGACGCCCCCACCGCCGAAGGCGACCTGGTCGAAGGTGGTCCCGTCGGCGATGCTCCCGCGGCCAAGCCCATGACCCGCGCCGAGGCCCGTCGCCGTCGTCGCAAGGAACTCAAGGAAGCCGCTGCCCGCGCCTCTGAGAAGTCGGGGTGAGCGTGGCGGTCACTCCGACCTTCCAGTCGCACCGAGTCGACGCATGAACCGCCAGGAGCTTGTCCAAGCCCTGGCGGTCTCGCGTGGTCTACCGCGTTCCGCGGCCCGTGATGTCGTCGACACTCTGCTGGGCACCATCGAAGAAGCCCTCATCGAGGGGGGGCGCGTGGAGCTTCGTGGCTTCGGCTCGTTCAGCACCCGAACCGCCAAAGCCTACACAGGCCATGTGCCGGGGTCGCTCGACCCCCTCCCCATTCCGCAGCGGCGGGTGGTTGTGTTCAAGCCGTCCAAGGCGCTCGCGGACACCATCGCAGCCGCCGAAGACCCCTTCCGGGATGACCCATGAGCTGGTTTGTCGCAAGTGTGTTCGCGCTGACGGTCGCCGCCTCCGCCAAAGACCCCCGCGTCTATGTCAACGGTGAGCGCGCCGACGGCCTGCGCGACGTCGTTCTCGAAGAGGTCGATGTCCGCATCGACGACCGCGGCAACATCTGGATCACCGCGCCCCAGTACAAGGTGGGAGGCGCCGAAGGCCAGTCGGCCCACGAGCCCGCGCCCGAAGGCCGGTACTGGCTCGCGGTCCAGGACAACGCGTCATCCAACCTCACCATCACCGTCACCATTAACGGGCGGGTGGCCACCACCGTGCGGTCCGGTCAAGGCGGAGGCGTGCTCGACATCGGTCCCTGGCTCCACCGTGGCGCCAACCAGATCGAGCTGGCGTCCGCCGCCAGCAAGGTGGCCAAGGGCGGCCCGCTCGTCGTCCAGATCGGCGAAGGCAGTGCCGGCACCCAGCTCGACTCCGTCGCGGTGAGCTTCGCCCGCGACCCGGCCGCCTCCACCAAGGCCACAGAGCGGGCCTTCGTGCTCCGCGTCCCCTGATTTCTTCGTCCCCGAGCCGAGGGCAGCGCTTCGACCGCGTCCACCGCTCCGTGGAGTCTCCGCACATGTCCAACGAAAGTCGTCGGGTCTACGTTCTCGACACCAACGTCCTCCTCTACGACCCCAACGCCCCCGCCGCGTTTCACGGGCACGACGTCATCGTGCCCATCTCGGTCATCGAAGAGGTCGACCGCTTCAAGAAGGACCTCAACGAGACCGGTCGCAACGCACGGATGGTCTCCCGGTTCCTCGACGGCCTGCGCGACCGAGGCAGCCTGGCCAAGGGCGTCACGCTCGACCACGGCGGCTCGGTGCGGGTGCCCTTCCTCGATGCCGCGCCCGACCTCCCTGCAGACTTCGGCCCGCCGTCCAACGACAACCGCATCCTGGCCACAGCGCGCACCCTCACCGACACCCGGCCACCCGGGTCGGTCGTGCTCATCACGCGCGACACCAACCTGCGCATCAAGGCCGATGCCCTCGGCGTGGTCGCCGAAGACTACAGCCACGCCAAGATCGACGTCGAAGAGCGCTTCTCCGGCGTGCTCGAGCGCCACATCGAGCGGGCCCGCTTCGACGAGATCTACCGCAAGGGCCGCATCCAGTTCTGGGATGCCGAAGCCACCGAGTGGGGGCTCGTTCCGCACCACTTCATCGTCCTCCGCGCGGAAGACAACCCGTCCCAGACCGCCCTCGCTCGCTACGACGCCAAGCAGTCGGTGCTCAAGCTGGTCAACCGTCACAAGGAAGGCGTCTGGGGCATCTTCGCCCGCAACAAGGAACAGGTCTTCGCCCTCGACCTCCTGCTCGACGACAGCATCAGCCTCGTCACCCTCGACGGCATGGCCGGCACCGGCAAGACCCTCCTCGCCATCGCTTGCGGGCTGAAGATGGTGGCCGACGACCGCCGGTATCGCCGCCTCGTGGTGAGCCGGCCCATCTTCCCGCTCGGCCGCGACATCGGCTTCCTCCCCGGCGACCTCTCCGAGAAGCTCAACCCCTGGATGAAGCCCATCTTCGACAACCTGGAGCTGCTGCTGGGCGCACGCGACGAGTCCACGCACCGCCGAAAGGAACGGGCCCCGCGGTACCAGGCGCTGCTCGACCAAGGCATCATCGAGGTCGAGCCGCTCACCTACATCCGCGGTCGGTCGCTGCCGCAGCAGTACCTCATCGTCGACGAAGCCCAGAACCTCACCCCGCACGAGGTCAAGACCGTCATCACGCGGGCCGGCGAGAACACCAAGGTCGTGCTCACCGGCGACCCCAACCAGATCGACAACCCCTACGTCGACGCCACCTCCAACGGCCTCACGTACGTCGTCGAGCGCTTCAAGAACGCCCCCATCGCCGGGCATGTCACCCTGAAGAAGGGGGAGCGCAGCCCCCTGGCCGAGCTGGCCGCAACGTTGCTGTAGGAGGCCACCATGGCTCGACAAGGAGACCGAGGCCCACGCGGTCGCGGGCGGGGCAGGGGACGCGGTCGGGGCGGTCGCGACCAACGGGACAAGCCGCGCTTCACCCGTGGCGAACAGCTCGAGGGCCGCAATGTGGTCTGGGAGGCGCTGTCGCGCGGCATCCGCAAGGTCCATCGCATCCAGCTCGACGAACGGGCGCGCCCGGATGCCAAGATCGAGCGCATCCTCAAGGCGGCCCGCGAACAGGGCGTTCAGGTGTCTCGGGTCGACCGCGCACAGCTCGACGACGCCAGCGTGACCGGCGTCCACAACGGCATCATCGGGTGGGCCGAGCCGCTGCCTGCCCAGACTGTGCGGGGCATGCTCTCCGACCTCCAGCGCGAAGGCGTCGACCCATTCTTCGTGCTGGTCGACGAAGCCAACTACGAACACAACCTGGGCGCTGTGCTCCGCTCCGGCTTGGGTGCAGGTGTGCACGCTGTCGTCATTCCCACGCGCCGCGGGGCTGGTGTCACACCGGTCGTGTTGCGCGTGGCCATGGGCGCAGGCGAGGTGGTTCCGGTCATCCGCGAGGGCCTCAGCTCCGCGCTGGCCACATTGCGTCGGGCCGGTGTGCGGGTGGTGGGCGCCGACATGGACGGCAAGGCACACTGGGATGTTCCCATGACCGGGCCGATGGCGCTGGTGATTGGCGGCGAGGGCAAGGGGCTCACCGACACCCTCCGTGGCCGCTGCGACGACATCGCGGGCGTCCCTCTGGCGGGCGGTCTCGAGTCGCTCAACCTCAGCGTCACAGCGTCGATCTTGATGTTCGAGCGAGCCCGCCAGGTCGCTGCCGAAACCGCGGGGATGTGACCCGTCCGTCCGGGCGTTAGCCCCCCGAATGTGCCGGTCTCCTGGAGCTGCCGTTGACCTACCTGTTCGCCATCGTGAACATCGCTCTGCTCATCATCGTGCACGAGTTCGGCCACCTCGTGGTCGCCAAGATGTGTGGTGTGGCCGTGCCCGTCTTCTCGATTGGGTTCGGGCGGCGGCTGGCCGGCTTCGAGTTTCGGGGCACCGACTACCGCATCTCCTCGGTCCCGTTCGGCGGGTACGTGCGCATGGCTGGCGCCGACCCCTATGGGTACTTTGAAGAAGAAGACGCCCTGCCCGACCCCTCCATGGGCTTCATGAAGCGGCCGTTGTGGCAGCGCATCGCCATCCTCCTCGCCGGGCCGGCGGCGAACGTGCTCTTCGCGGTGGCCATCATCTCGGCGGTGTTGGTCATCGGCGATGAGCACCCCATTCCCGAGGTGGGTGTGGTGCGGCCGGACACCCCTGCCGAAGCAGCGGGCTTTCGCACCGGCGACCGCATCGAAGATGTGGGTGGCGTCGAGGTCGAGACCTGGAACCAGGCGATGGCCGCCATCGGCAGGCTGTCACCAGGCACCACCGACGTCGTGGTCGACCGAGATGGCGCCGCACACACCCTTGCGGTCACGATGCCCGAGCGCCCGGTCGACGCCGACGGCAACCCGGTCGCACTCGCGTTCGGCCTCGACAACCATCGTCCCGTGCCCCTCGTAGGCATCGACGACCCCGACTCCCCGGCGGGTGTGGCCGGCATCGAGACCGGCTGGCTCCTGAAGAAGGTGGGAGACACCGACGTCGCCGACTGGGTGGCCTTGAACCGCGCGCTCCGCTCCCGGGGCGACTCAAGCTCGGTCGACCTGGTGCTCGGCGTCCCCGACAAAGAGACCAATGAGTGGGTCGACCGCACGGTCACGGTGAGCCTCACCGACTGGGCTCCACCCGCATTCGCCGGCAACGACGAAGCCGCTGCCCTCGGCCTCTACCCGGCGGTACTGTTCGTCAACGAGGTCGCTGCCACCGTCTCCGACAGCTACGGGTTCCTGTCGGCCTGTCGTCCCGCACCGCCCGCCCGCGACTCACCGGCCTCCAAGGGCGGCGTCCTTCCGGGCGACCACCTGGTCAGCATCGACGGCAAGCCCCTCCTCGAGTGGGCCGACGTCGACGTGGGTGTGCGGTCCACCCTCGCCGCCGACGCACCTCCCGGCGAGCCCCCCCGCACCCTGGAGCTCGTGGTCCGTCGCTCGGGCGAGCTGGTGGCCTTCACCCTCCAGCCCGAAGTCATCGCCGACCAAGACCTCACCGGCATGAACCGCGTGCGGGCCATCATCGGCGTCGAGCGGGCCGGCTTTGCGGTCATCGGCCCCACCAAGCCCATCCCATACCCGGTGGCCGATGCCCTGGTGATGTCTGTTGAGCAGAACGTGGGCATGGCCCGCATGTCTGTCGAGCGCATCGGGCACCTCATCGTGGGGGCCGCGGCCTTCGACGACTCCCTGGGCGGTCCGGTGGCCATGTTCACCACCGGCGCCATCGCAGCGGAAGCGGGCCTCTTCTCGATGGCCAAGTTCGCCGCTGCCATCAGCTTGTCGCTCGGTGTGGTCAACCTCTTCCCCATTCCGGTGCTCGACGGCGGCCAGATCCTCTTCTTCGTCATCGAGGCCATTCGCGGACGCCCGCTGTCGGCGGCCATGCGCGAGCGGGTGCTCCAGGTGGCCGTGCTGGGGATGGTCTTGCTGATGCTGGCGGTCACGGTCAAAGACCTCAACCAGTTCATCTCGTACCTGCTGGACGGCTGATGTCCCCCCGTGCCGTGCTCGCCATCGACACCGCGGGCCCACTCATCGGGGTCGCGGTGGCCTCCGACACCCACCCCCTGCTCTCCTGGGACCAGCGGGTGGTGCGGGGCGCCGATGCCGTGCTGTTGCCCGCCGTCGCCCGCATGCTCGGCGCGCTCGATGCCCGTGGCGACCACCTCGTGGGAGTGGCGGTCTCGGTCGGCCCGGGTGCGTTCACCGGACTGCGTGTCGGTCTCGCCGCAGCGTTGGGAGTCGCGGTCTCCCGTCGGGTCCCGGTCCACCCCCTCGGCTCCCTCGAAGCGCGGGCTCTGCTCACCCCGAAGCGGCCGCTCCTGTCGCTCCTCGATGCCCGCAAGCAGCGCTTCTATGGTCAGCGCTTCGGTCCGGACGGTGCGCTGGGTGAGGCGGTCGACCAGCCGCTCTCTCAGCTACTTGCGCGTACACCACCCGGCGCCGTCGTGGTGGGGGAGGGGGCTCTCGTCTCCGCAGACGCCCTCGCCGAGCATGGTCTCGTTCCCTTGGCCCGAGCGGATGCGGTGCCTGCGCCCGAGCTTGCGCAGGCCGCCCTCGATGGCCTCATTCCTCCGGTCGATGCCGCAGCGGTGCAGCTGCGGTACGTGCGTCCCCCCGACGCCAAGCGGCCCACCCACCTGTTGGTGCCCCCCGGCGCCCCTTCCTGACAACCACGGTCCCCGCAGGCCGTCGTTCACCGGAGTCTGTCATGGCCGAAGTTGGTCTGGACATCGCAATTGTTGGTGCCACTGGTGCTGTGGGTGCCGACCTCGTCGAGGCGCTGGAGCGCTCGGCCATCCCTGTCGCCCGCTGGATTCTCGTGGGCAGCAGCACCCGCGTTCACCAGCCCGTGGATGTGGGCGGCAAGCGGGTCACGGTGCTGCCTGGCGCGGCCGACACACTCCCCGATGTGGTCGTCGACGAAGCCGACCTCGTCATCTTTGCCACACCCGCGGCCGTCACCCGGGCCCTCGCTCCCGCGGTCGTCGAAGCGGGCATCGCGGTCATCGACATCGGCGGTGCACTGCTCGACCAGGGTGTCCTCGCCGTTCCGCTCGCCGGAGTGGCCGTCGACCCCGACACCTTCGCCGACCGTCGGGTGGTGTGCAGTCCCGGTGGTCCGTCGGTCTTGGCCGCCACCATCCTGCGCCCCCTCAAGGCCCTCGGGCTGTCCCGTGCCCAGCTCACGGTCATGCTTCCGGCGGGCATGGTCGGTCGCGCGGGAGCCGAAGAGCTGTCCCGTCAGGTGGTGTCGCTCTTCAACTCCGCCGACCCACCCCGCAGCATCTTCCCCGACGGCCTGGCCTTTGATGTGGTGGGTGCCCTCGGAACGCCCACCGACGACTGGACCGGTGCAGAGCGGCGCACCTCCCTCGAGCTGGCCGCGCTCCTGCGCATGGCGCCCCCGCAGCTGCCCACCACCCTTGCGCTGGTCCCCACCTTTGCGGGCGTGTCGATGGCGGTGGTTGCGCAGCTCGCGCCCGGGATGGGGGCTGAGCAGGTCCGCTCCACGCTCGATGCCATCCCGGTCATTGCAGTCGCCGACCCGCCCACCTCTCCGCAGAACACCGTGGGCAGCACCTCGGCCCATGTCGGCCGCATCCGCGACGACCCCGGTGGTGCCGGCGTTCACCTCTGGGCCACCGCCGACAACCTGCGGTTCTGCGCGAGCGCCAATGTGCTCGCAATCGCGTCCCAGTTGTGGCGGCAGAACCTGCTATAGCAGGAGTCCATGCCAGATTGGCGCGTGCTGGTGGGGGAGGGGCTCCCGCGCTGACAACCTGTCACTTTGCGCCCGGTCGGGCAGCGCCGGCAGGTCACTATCGCTGGCACGCTCCTTGCTTCGTGTAGGCACCGCATCATCTTCGAGGCGCCATGTCCGCTCCCGTCCTTCCACGCCTCCATCGGCCCTCCGCCGTCGCAGCCGCCACCGTCCTGCTCGGAGCCACGGTCTCGTCGGTCGCTTCTGCCGGTACCCTGCGGATCCCCGACGACGGCACCGACAACATCGGCTCGTCCGTGCTCGGCATGGCCAGCGTGGCGGAAGGTCGGTACGTCGCCATCATCGAAGGCAGCTCCGACTCTTTGCTGGTCTTCGACACCGTGTCGAAGGAAGCCACCCGGGTGGCTGCTTGTGGGTCGTCCACCATCACCGCGGTCGCCGGCGACTCCACCGAGCGGATGTATGTGGGGTGCGCCAACGGCACTGTGTCGGCCTGGGACTACGACGCCAATGGGGCCACCCAAGCCGGCGACTCGGTCGACGTGGGCGACGGTGAGGTCAACGCCCTCGCGGTGCACCGGGGCACCCTGTACGCATTCGTCCAGGGCGACGTCACCGGCACCTACTGGAAGACCCTCGACATCGACGCCGACCCCTACCTCACCAGCACCGCCGAGTCGGCCATCCAGTCCACCTTCGAGGTGCGCCGGGCCCTCTCGGTCACCACCGGTCTGGCCATCACCTCCGGTGGTGGGGTGGAACGCCTCGACCCCACCGGCCAGCTCGTCACCGGAACCGCCGTCGGGTACGACGCCATCGCCGACGCCGGCGCCAACATCATCGTCACCGGCGACGACGGTCACCTCTACCAGTACAACGCCAGCGCGGCCTCGGGCTTGTATCGGCTGAGCCTCACCGGTATCGACGGAAACGCCACCGCCCTCGGCATCCTCGGCAACAAGTTCGTCGTGGGCACCAGCGACCAACAGCTGCGCTACTTCGACCGCAACTCCGCCGACACCCCCACCAGCGCCGACCGCACCCTCACGCCGCCCGGTGAAGGTGCCTTTGGCGACCCCGTCGACATCATCGAAGGGGAGGGGGTCGACGTGGCCGGCACGTCACAGGGCTACCTCTGGTACATGACCGACGGCCCGTGGGTGGTGGTGGACAACCCCTCCGAGGCCATCTCGGGTGCCACGGGCACAGAATTCGACCTCACCTTCGACAGCGACACAGACGGCACCGCGCGCGTGCGCCTCAACGGCACCACCACCTCCAACGGCACCGACCTCTCCGGCGCCGTCGATGTGGAAGCGGGCGAGCCCGTCACGTTGTCGTTCACGATGGACGGTGACTACGACGAAGGCGCGAATGAGCTTCGGGTGGTGGTCACCGACTCCGACGGGGACGTGGGACAGGACATCCTCACCGTCACCAAAGACGACCCTCCAGGTGCGGTCTCGTTCGTCTCCATCTCCGAGAACAACGACGACCCGCGTGTTGCGCGGGGCAACCAGTCGCTTCGGGTGGTGTTCCGAGTGCTCGATGACCCCGACATCGAGAAGTATGTGGTGTTCTTCGACGATGCCTCATTCACCGCTTCGGACTACGAGACCTGCGAGAATCGAACCCACTGCGGTCCCAAGTATCGAAAGTCGGGCGCCCCTCGGTCCCCGATGGTCATCGACGACTGGTCGGGCTCCACCCACGAGGTGGAGCTGGAGCCGCTCACAAACGGAACCCAATACTGGATTGCGGTCCGCGCCTACGACGAAGGCGGAAAGGAAGGTGCCATGAGTACAGTGCTGACGGGCACACCAGAGGCTGGTCTCGGTCCGGCCGAATTGGCGGGCGAGCAGGGCGGCTTCCAGTGTGGAACCACCGCTGGTGCCGGGCTCGTGGGGCTCCTTGGCGGCCTGTTCGCAGTCGCCGGCCGTCGTCGCCGGTGGGGCATGCGGGCGGGCATGGGTGCTGGCCTGGCCGCCGCGCTGGTCGTGGGTGGCACCGCCGACGCCAAAGACCCCGACGCCGCCGACACCCGCAAGGGCAACTTCCAGTTCCGGTACGGCTTCTTCACCGTCGAAGACCCTCACATCACCGAAGTGATGGGCGACTCCGGCAACGAGCTGCTGTGGATGGAGTTTGGCCCCCACATCATCCCGCAGGTCGAGCTCACGGCGGGTGTGGGCTGGTTCCAGGAGATCGGCAACCCCACGCTTCGTTCGGGCGGCAAGAGCGACGACAACGTCGAGCTCACCGCGCTTCCTGTCAACGTCTCTCTCAACCTCCGAGGCGACTTCTGGAAGCACCAGCCCATCGTTCCGGCCGTGGGCGCCAGCATCGAAGCGTGGCCGTGGAAGCAAGACCCCTACTACGGCGCAGGTACGCTGGGCGGCACCAAGACCGGCTGGAGCTGGAACGCAGGCATTCAGATCCTGCTCGACCGCATCGACCCCCGCGCGGCAAGCAAGCTGCGGGTCCGCTCGGGCATCGACGACACCTACCTGACCGTCACCTACCGCGACCAGACCATCGGTGAGAATGGCAGCGGCCTCATCTACAGCGGCCAGGTCATCGGCATCGGTCTCAAGCTCGACTACTGATCGGTCGGGAGCAGCGGGATGGCATCCGAGCGCCTGGAAGGTGCCTGCGCGCTGCTCGCTTGGAACGGCAGCGCCTATGGTGGGTGGCAGCTCCAGCCGAATGCCCCCACCGTTCAGGGGGAAGTCGAGCGCGCCCTCGCCAGGCTGATGGCCCGCGACCGAGTGGTGGTGCGGGCCGCCGGACGCCTCGATGCAGGCGTTCATGCACACGCGCAGGTGGTGGGCTTCGCGGTGGACGCTCCCCGCACGGCCAAGGCCCTCTTTCGCGGACTCAACGGCCTGCTGCCCCCCGACATCGCTTGTCTCGCGCTCGCGCCCGCCGTGCGCGACTTCGACCCCCGGCGTGTGAGCCGTGGAAAGACCTACCGCTACCGGTTCCTGGTCCGTGAGGCCCGCTGTCCGTTTCGGCACCGGGAGGCCTGGCACATCGGCCGACCGCTCGACAGCGCCGCCATGTACAGCGCTGCACAGGCCCTCGTCGGGCGGCACGACTTCACTAGCTTTCGCGCGTCGGGATGCTCGGCGGCCCACCCGCTGCGCCGGATTCGAGCCATCGACATCGAACATCGCGGCGACGAGGTGCATGTGGTGGTCGATGGGGAAGCCTTCCTCCGCCACCAGATCCGCATCATCGCGGGCTGCCTTGTGGAGGTGGGTCTCCGGCGCAAGCCTGCAGGCTGGCTGCGTGGGGTGCTCGATGCCCGCGACCGCACCCGCGCGGCACGCACCGCACCCGCACATGGGCTCACGTTGGAGCGCGTCCACTTCGATCCGCCGCTCCAGTGGACCGAAGGCGGTCCGCCCAAGCCGCGGTGGACTCCCGGGTCGGCCCGTGAAACCGCGCTGGTGGTTCCCGAAACGGTTGACGCCAACGACGTGCTGCACTAAGTGCCGCCGGGTTCGCTCCCAGACGTGGTGACTTCCTGGTCGCTCGGTGTACACCGGGCTCTGGAATCCACGGAGTGGGAGCCCGAGACCGCGCAGTCAGTCTGGCTGCTGTGCTCCGCCCGCCAAGCGCAGCGACTCCCTCGCACATGAGGTCCTGGTCATTGCGTTTTACCGGTGCAGGAACACGCAAGAAAGGCTACGGGCCGCCGCCCGAGTCTTCGGCCATTGCCCGCCTCCTGGCGCAGGCGACCGACCCGCGACTCGCGATCCGTTCTTCCAATCTATCTCGACTTCCTTCCGTCCTTTCGGTGTCTCCATGAGCACGACCATCGCACGGCCCGCAACCGTCCAGCGCAGCTGGTACGTCGTCGACGCGGCCGACCAAGTCCTCGGGCGTCTGGCCACCCGCATCGCCAGCGTTCTGCGGGGCAAGCACAAGCCCACGTTCACCCCGCACGTCGACTGCGGTGACTTCGTCATCGTCGTGAACGCCGACAAGATCAAGCTCACGGGCCGCAAGCTCGACCAGAAGCAGTACCACGCCTACAGCGGGTACCCGGGTGGTCTTCGCAGCCGCACCGCACGCGAGCTGCTTGACACGCACCCCGAGCGGGTTCTCGAAGCTGCCGTCAAGCGCATGCTTCCCAAGAACCGCCTCGCGAAGGACATGTTCAAGAAGCTCAAGGTGTACGCGGGTGATGCCCATCCCCACGCCGCCCAAGCGCCGCAGCCCTTCCCCGACTACGTCTGAGAGACCCGACCATGGCCAACACCACGCAGTACTACGGTACCGGACGCCGCAAGACCTCGGTCGCCCGCGTCTTCCTTCGCCCCGGTACGGGCAAGATCATCGTCAACAAGCGCGACATCGACACCTACTTCGAGCGCGAGAGCACCAAGCTGGTGCTTCGCTACCCCCTCGAGATCACGGGTGAGATGAGCGCCTTCGACATCCTGGTGAACGTCAGCGGCGGTGGCAAGACCGGCCAGGCTGGCGCCATCCGTCTGGGCATCAGCCGCGCCCTGTGCGAGGCCAACCCCAACCACCGCAGCACCCTCAAGCGCGCAGGTCTCCTCACCCGCGATGCTCGTAAGGTCGAGCGGAAGAAGTACGGTCAGCCCGGCGCACGCAAGCGCTTCCAGTTCTCGAAGCGCTGAGCCTGTCTCCTCGGCTTCCCCCTCGCACCCTCGCCCCTTCGGCGGGGGTGTCGCGCTTTTGGTCCCCTCTGAATCCCAACCGGAGCCCGGTCGCGTCCACCTCCCGGCCGCCGGCTCCCGCCTGGAGTGTCCATGCACAAGAAATTCATCTTCGTGACGGGAGGCGTGCTGTCCTCCCTTGGCAAGGGCCTGTCCGGAGCCGCCATCGGCGCGGTGCTCGAAGCCCGCGGCTTGCGGGTCACCAACGTCAAGATGGACCCCTACATCAACGTCGACCCCGGCACGATGAGCCCGTACCAGCACGGTGAGGTCTTCGTCACCGACGACGGCGCCGAGACCGACCTCGACTTGGGTCACTACGAGCGGTTTGTCAGCACGCCGGTCTCCCAGCGCAACAACTTCACCACCGGCCGCATCTACCGCAACGTCATCGAACGCGAGCGGGCAGGGGAGTACCTGGGGCGCACCGTCCAGGTCATCCCGCACATCACGGATGAGATCAAGCGTCTCATCTGGGCCGCGGTCGAAGACGCCGACCTGGGCATCATCGAAGTGGGCGGAACGGTCGGCGACATCGAGTCCACACCCTTCCTCGAGGCCATCCGCCAGTTCCGCCTCGACGTCGGCCCCGACAACGTGCTCTACGTGCACGTCACCCTGGTCCCGCACATCAAGACGGCCGGCGAGCTGAAGACCAAGCCCACACAGCACAGCGTGAAGATGCTGCGCGAGGTGGGCATCCAGCCCGACATCCTGCTGTGTCGCGCCGACCGGCCGCTTCCGAAAGAGATCCGCGAGAAGATCAGCCGCTTCTGCGACGTCGAGCTCGGCTCGGTCATCGCCGCACCCGATGTCGACAACATCTACCGGCTGCCGCTGGTGTTCCACGAGCAAGACCTCGACGACCGCATCCTGGGCAAGCTCGGGATCTGGGCGGCGCGTGCCCACCTCCAGAAGTGGGAGCAGCTGCTCGAGCGGTGGTCCAAAGCCCGTCGCGAGGTGAAGATCGCCATCGTGGGCAAGTACGTCCACCTCGCCGACACCTACAAGTCGCTCAACGAAGCCTTGTCCCATGGCGCGATTGCGAGCGACGCCCGCGTGGTGCTCGACTTTGTCGACTCCGAGACCATCGACCCCGAAGACCCCGGCGCCCGGCTCTCCACCGCCGACGGCATCCTGGTGCCTGGTGGCTTCGGCGAACGAGGCGCGGAAGGCAAGATTGCCGCCATCCAGTGGGCGCGCGAGAACAAGCGGCCGTTCTTCGGCATCTGTCTGGGCATGCAGCTGGCGGTCATCGAGTACGCCCGCCACGTGCTGGGCCTGCGCGATGCCGACAGCCGCGAGTTCTCCGACAGTGCCGAGCACACGGTCATCGAGCTCATGGACGACCAGCGCAACGTCACCGACAAGGGCGGCACCATGCGCCTGGGCGCGTACCCCTGTGTGCTCACCGAGGCCTCGATGGCCGCGCGCATCTACGGCACCAGCGAGATCGCCGAGCGCCACCGCCATCGGTACGAGGTCAACCCGGCCTACGCCGAGCGCCTGGAAGCCGCCGGGATGCGCCTGTCGGGCAAGAGCCCGGATGGCCGCCTGGTCGAGATGGTGGAGCTTCCGGAGCATCCCTATTTCGTGGCATGCCAGTTCCACCCCGAGTTCAAGAGCCGTCCGCTCGACCCCCACCCCCTGTTCCGGGCGTTTGTTCGAGCGAGCCTCCAGCAGCGCGAAGGCGACGACGCCCGCTGCTGATGGTGCAGGCCGGTTGGCACGAGGTGCGTGAAACGTTCCACGGACGGTTGCAATCCTCGTGCCAATAGGGGAGAATGGGGAGGCGCCCACCTCTGTGTGGGTTGTGCGTTCGGTCGAAGGATCCGGAGGTTCCTCCTCATGTCGATGGTGATTCAGCCCCGACTGCAGCATGCGCTGAAGCAGAAGCTGGTGATGTCCCAGCAGCTGCGGCAGGCCATCCATCTGCTGCAGCTCAACCACATGGAGTTGGTCGCCGAGGTCCAACGGGAGATGGTGGAGAACCCCACCCTCGAAGAAATCCCCGGAACGCAGTCCGATGTGCTCGATGGCGCCGGTCGCGAGCTGCAAGAGCGCGCGAAGTCCCAGGAAAAAGACACCATCGAGCAGAACAACGGCGCCGAGAATCCGGCCGAGAATGTGGACTGGGAGCGCTATCTGGAGCGCTTCCAGGCGTCGGCGGGCGACCGCAAGAGCGCAGCCGGGCCCTCCCCCCACGACGACCTCCCGCCCATCGAGACCAACCTCACCCGTGGCACCACGCTCCCAGAACACCTCCTGGAGCAAGTGGGCACCATGCGCGACCTCGATCCCGCGCTGCTGCCGGCCATCGACGCCATCGTCCACAACCTCGACCACCGCGGCTACCTCGACGCCACAGAAGAGCAGCTGGTGGAGGAATCGGGCTGCGACATCGAGACCATCGAAGCGGCCCGCGCGATGCTGATGCGCCTCGAGCCGCTCGGCTGTGCCTCTCGCGACCTCTCCGAGTGCCTCGTGGTGCAGGCCGAAGAGCGCTGGCCCGAAGACCCCAACGTTGCTCGCATCCTGCGCGACCACCTCCGCGACCTCGAGCGCCGCAACTACGCCCAGATTGCCCGCGTGCTCGACCAGACCGTCGAGGACGTGGTCGAGTACCACCGCATGATTCGGCGGCTCGACCCCCGGCCCGGCCTGCCCTACGCCGACGACCGCGACCACTACATCACCCCCGACGTCGCGGTCGAGAAGATTGGTGGGCGCTGGCAGATTCGCCAGAACGAAGATGGCCTGCCGCGCTTGCGGGTGAGCCGCTTCTACAAGAATGTGCTGCGCGACAAGTCGTCCCGCTCCGAAGACCGGCGGTACATCAAGCAGAAGCTCGAAGCCGCCGACTTCCTCATCAAGAGCATCTACAAGCGGCAGCGCACCATCTACAAGGTGATGAACGCCATCCTGGAACGGCAGCAGGAGTTCTTCGAGCGTGGTCCCGAGCACCTTCGCCCGATGATTCTGCGGGATGTGGCCGACCAGATCGGCGTGCACGAGTCCACGGTCTCGCGGGTCACCGACAACAAGTACGTCCAGACCAAGCACGGCATCTTCGAGCTCAAGTACTTCTTCAATGCAGCCATCCAGTCGTCCGACGGCGACGACCTGGCCGGCGCCGCGGTGAAGCAGAAGATCCGCAAGCTCATCGCCGACGAGAACCCGAAGAAGCCGCTGTCCGACTCCGCCATCATGAAGCTGCTGAAGGCCGATGGCGTGAAGATCGCCCGGCGGACGGTCGCCAAGTACCGAGAAGCGATGCGGATTCTGCCGTCGAACAAGCGCAAGAAGATGTTCTGACCGTGATTGGCCCCCCCAACCTCCCCCATCTCGGCTACTCTCCCCCCAAGCGCGTTTGGTGCGGCGGCAACGCGTCGATCTGGAGGACATCATGACCGGAGGCCCTTGGCGGGGCACCGGCCCGGACGCGGACGGCCCGCACCGCTACACGCCCGTGACCCGCCTGCATGTAGGCGCCTCGGATGCGTCCGAAGGCTTGTCTCTCGCGGTCGAGTCGTATGGCGCACGCCATGGCATCGAGCTCCTGGAGCGAGTCGGTGCGGCCTGTGCAGTGTGGTTCCGACGCAACGGGCGCCTCGTGCTGGCCCGGCAGGTGGGCGCTGTCGCGGGGGAGCCAGATGTGGCGCACCTGCTCGACGTCCCTCTGGCGGATGTGTTCGCCGACGTTCGACGGCTGGGCGGTGCCCTCGAGGTGCCCGCGCGTCTTCCGGATGGCTCGCCCTGGCTCGCACGCTTCGTGCCCCTCCCCGAGGGGGCCATCGCGGCGGTGTGGGTGGAGCCTCGGCCCACGCGCTCGGTGCCTTCCACGCCGGTGGTCGAGGCGAAGTCCGACCCCGTCGACCCTGGCATGCCCCGACGCCTCATGTCCATCGCCAGCCACGTCGCCAACCTGGCCGACGGCTCGGGCAAGCTTCGCGAGCGGGCCATCACGCTCCAGCGCGCCATCGACCGCGAAGCATGGCGCCTGCTGGGACAGCGCGGCGAAGCCCTCCCGGTCGACCCGCGGGCCGTGCCGCTGTCAGCCAAGCTCGAAGCGGTCCAGCAGCGGGGGCTGGCCCTCATTCCCAGCCACATCGACACCACCATCGACATCCCCCCGGGGCTCGCACGGGTCGATGTTCCGGCGCCCGCCGTGCGCTTCATCCTCGAAGAGCTGGTGCGCAACTCGGTCGCGGCCATCGGTGAGGGTGCCGGGCGCATCCGCATCCGGGGTGGCGTGCTCGACCTCGAGCAAGACACGGTGTGGCACGACCGCAACATGGCGCCGGGCACTTACGTCTTCATCGAGGTCACCGACACCGGCGAAGGCCTTGACGACGACCACGTGGCGTCGCTCGTGACGGGCGGCGTGGCGGGCTCCCTCCAGGCTGTTCGCGGACTCACGGTGGGCTGGGGCGGCGGACTCCGCATCCGGTCGTCTCCAGGCCGTGGCACCATCGTCCAGGCGGCGTTCCCGGCAAAGGGCGTCCAGCGCGCTACCCGGTCCGCCACTCCCCGGGCCGCTCCCGAAGTACCCCGTGGCCGCCGCTGTGCGCTGGTGGTGATGGGGCCGGGGCAGACCCGTGCGCGGGTGGTCGAGGGCCTGGGCGCCACTGGCCTCGATGTGGTCGTGGCGCGCGACAGCAACCAAGCCGTCGAGCGCTTCCGGTCGCGGGCGAACATGGGGGGCGTCGCTCTGCTGGTGGTGGCCGACGTGCTCCCAGATGGCGCTGGCTTCGACCTCGCCCGACGCCTCCGCGAGATTGCACCCATCCTGCCGGTCGTGCTCACCACCGACAACCCTGTGGATGAGGTGGAAGACGACCTTCCCGACCTCGCTCCCGGCCGGGTGGTTCCCCAGCAGTACGCGGGCCGGATGGCGGTGGGGGCTGCCAAATTGCTCCTGCCACGGGTGCGCACCCGGCAGGGCTGAGGGCTCCAAGACGCACGAGGGCAGGCCGAAGATGGCCTGCCCTTCACCGTTCTCGGGGTGGGTCAGCTGTCGCGACGCCGCCGCACTGCCAGCAGACCGAGCCCGGCGAGCAGGAGTCCGCCCATGCCGCCTGCCCCCATCGTGGCGCACCGGCTGCCGCCGCCCCGCACGTAGAAGGGGTCGTCGCAGACATCGCCCACACCATCGAAGTCGGAGTCCTTCTGGTTGGCGTTGGCGTCGACCGGGCAGTTGTCGCAGACATCGCCGATGCCGTCGCCGTCGGAGTCGAGGCGGTCGTAGTCCTTCAGGCCGGGGCAGAGGTCGCAGCTGTTGCCCTTGCCGTCGAGGTCGTCGTCGGACTGGAAGGCATTGCCCACCTCGGGGCAGTTGTCGCAGACATCGCCGATGCCGTCGAGGTCGACGTCCGACTGGTCGGGGTCGGAGATCTCGGGGCAGATGTCGCAGACGTCGCCCACACCGTCACCATCGGTGTCGGTCTGGTCCTGGTTGAAGTCGGTGGGGCAGTTGTCGCACTCGTCGCCGATGCCGTCGCCGTCGGAGTCGGTCTGCTCGGGGTTGTGGATCGACGGGCAGTTGTCGCAGAGGTCGCCGGCTTCGTCGAGGTCGGTGTCGGCCTGGTCGGGGTTGGCGGTGACCGGGCAGTTGTCGCACTCGTCGCCGATGACGTCGCGGTCGAGGTCGGCCTGGCTCGGGTTGAAGTCATCGCGGCAGTTGTCGCACACATCGCCGATGTCGTCGCCGTCGACGTCGGACTGGTCTTCGTTGGTGTGGCGCGGACAGTTGTCGCAGTCGCTTCCCAGGGAGTCGGTGTCCTGGTTGAGCTGGCTGGGGTTGTAGATCTCGACGCAGTTGTCGCAGAGGTCGCCGACTTCATCGCAGTCGTAGTCGCGCTGGTCGCTGTTGGGGATGTCGGGGCAGTTGTCGCACTCGAGCACGACCGTGGTGCTCACGGTGCCCGAGTTGTTCGTGAGCTGAATCATCCCCGAGCCGAGGCCATCTCCGTCGGCATCGACACCGTAGAGGAGCACCGGGTACTCGCACCGAAACGACGTGTAGTCGTAGTAGTAGTCGGCGTTGGGGTACGGGTTGCCTTCGTCGTCGACTGCGGATGCACACTCGGGGTCGGAGAGGTCGACCGGACGCTCGATGGTGGCGTCGATGGTGTTGCAGTTGAGGTCTTGGCTGAGGTCGTTGTAGCAGGATGGGTCGTCGTCCTGCGCCATGGCAGCGGTGGACGCGGTGAGCGCCGAACCAAGGAGCAGGACCTTCAGGAGCGATTGGTGGCTCATGGCGTCTCCTCCGCCGGGGTGTCGGCGGGCTGCGATGCGGGTTCTTCAGCCGGAGGTTGGGTGGTGTCTTCCGGCGGTGCCTTGGGGGCGGGGCTGTCGGGGGCCGCTTCGGCGTCTTCTTCCTCGAAGAAGTCATCGAGGTCGAGGTCCTCGGGGTTCTTCGGCGGAGGAGGCGGTGCCTCGGGCTTCGGCGGCGTTCCCACGTTTGCCGGCTCACCGGTCCATGGCAAGCGAACATTTTCGCGCATGGGCTCGGGGGTTTCGTCGGGGCGGTACTGGCGCACGATCTCGAACTCGACGCGGCGGTTGCCGGCCAGGCTGGCTTCGTCTTCGCCTTCGTTCCGCGGGACGACCTCGCCCATGCCGCGGTAGCTCATGCGGTCGGGGTGGACGCCGGCGCGGATGAGGGCTTCCCAGATGGCGCGCGAGCGGCGGATCGAGAGGTCGTAGTTGTAGACGAAGCTGCCCTCTTCGCTGGCGTGGCCCTCGATGACAAGGTGCGCGATCTGCCAGTTCTCATTGAGGAGGTCGGCGACGTACTGGAGCGTGGGGAGCGACGCCGGCAGGATGTTCGACGTAGCGAACTCGAATTCGATGGGGTCGCGGATGACGATGCGCTCGCCTTCGATGCGGGCGAGCTCTTCTTCTTCCCAGACCGGCTCTTCGGGGATGACCGGCTCGACTTCGACCTGTTCGGGTGGCGGCGGCACGCGCACGAGGTCGAGGGACGGGGGTGGGTCGTCGCCCTTGGGGGGCTTGATCCAGGTGAGTCCAGCGAAGACCCGGAAGGCAGATGTGCCGTAGCCTTGGGAGAGTCCCTTTGCGGCCCCCGCGTCGATCTGGAGGGACGAGATTGGCCGGTACATCAGGTTGGTCGTGACCTCAGAGGCGTTCTCCGCTCCGGAGGCGAGGAAGGTGTCCAGGCCGTTTCGCTGGAGGAAGCCCACCCCGAGCGATGCTCGGCCTGGCACGACGTTGTAGCGGGCACCCAGGTTGGTCGACAGCTCTGAGCCGAGCGTGAAGTCGAGACCGGTCGGGGTGGGCTGCCGAGCAATGATGGTGGTGTCGGCGAGGAGGTCGAAGTCCCGGAAGCTGAACATCATGGTGGGACCGAAAATCCCTCGGAACCGTGACTCGCCGTACCACGCGATGCGCGTTCCAGTGGGAATCGAAACGTCGCCGCGAAGGGCCAGCGCGAATGCCTCCTTGTCGACGAGTCCCAGGCGCGCACCGACGGTGAGGTCCCCTCGTAGTGGGCCACTGAGGGTGTATTCGGGGATGTCGGTGCCCCATTGCGCGCCGATGGGGAGGGTGGCTCGAATTCCGAATCGCTCGGCCACGTCCCAGGCTACCCCGCCGGTGATGGTTCCGCGGTTTGCGATGATTGCGCCGAGTTCTGAGCCCTCTGCATAGAGGATCAGTGGGTCTTTGGTGTACTGGAAGAAGAGTCCACCGCGGACGGTACCGGGCTCGGAAAGACGGGCGCTCTCGACGCCAGGCATCGCGCCTTCGCTGAAGTTGGCCTTGAGCAGCTCGACGTCGACGGAGGAGCCCGTTGCCAAAGCGACCCCGGGAGCTCCGAGACTGGCCAACAGGCTGACGAGGAAGAGGGAAGGGGACCGCGCGCTCACTGGGCACCTCCGGCGGGTGCATCGGTGGCGGGGGCTTCAGGTGCGGCGGGAGGCTCGGCCGGAGGTGGCTCGGGCGGTGCTTCGGGTGCGGGCGCTGGTTCCGGAGCGGGTGCGTCCTCCGCCGGCGCTTCGCTTTCTGCCGGGGCGTCGGCTTCCGGGGGGGCCTCATCGGCGGGTGCCGCAGGTGCTTCGTCAGCGGGTGCTTCTTCGACAGGTGCTTCGTCAGCGGGTGCCGCAGCGCCTTCGTCCGGCGTGTCTTCGGCTGGTGCGTCTTCGGCCGGCGCGTCTTCGGCCGGAGCGTCTTCGGCCGGAGCGTCGACGGGCACGTCTGCGCCACCTGCATCCAAGGCGGCATCTTGGGCTGCTTGTTCGGCCTCGAGCCGCGCCTGTTCGGCTTCGAGCTGTTCGGCCCGGGCGTCGATGCGGGCGTTGTAGGCGGACACCAGAGCATCGGTGTCGGCGCGGTCGTAGTAGAGCGCGGGCCGGAGCTGGCGCTTCTTCTCGGACTGTTCGCCCACCTTGTGCAGCGCGAAGGTCATGCCGCCCGATGCGAGCAGGAAGAGGGAGGTCCAGGCGAGGTCGGAGTTCTTTCCGTAGGCGCCCGTTTCGGTGTAGAGCAGGGGGAGGGGGCTGACCGCCATCCCCGCGATGCCCGTCCACATCAGGATCTTGCGTTCCTTCCGGGCCCGGTTGAGGTCGCCCTCGAGGCCCATGACCACTTCGGTGTCGCCCATGGTCTGGGCGAAGCGGTGGGTGGACCACGAGATGCCGCGTTCGTCGACCACATGCCACCGGACGCCGTCGAGGTCGTCGGGGTCGGGCGACAGCTCCGCCACTGTGAGGCGTGGGGGCAAGACCACCGTGTGTTGGGGCGGCGGCTGTGGCGCGGCTTCGTCGGGGTCGGCGTCCATGTCGGCAGCGACCACAGGACCCACCGATGGCTCGGGCTCGGGCGGTGTGCACGGCCCCAGGACACCGAATTCCCACGGTGTGGTGGTGCCCTGGCTCAGCCAGACTGCGCAGGTGGCCGCACGCTCGGTGCGGACCCGCTCGGCCTCGGCTTGGATGTCGCCCAGGACGGGAATGCGCACGATGGTGACCGCCGGCTCGAGGCCCGCGAGCATGCGCTGGGCGGCCTTTTCACCGTCTTCTCCACGCGCACACACCACCAGGGCTTCTTCCCCGACCGTGGCGAGCTGTGTGGAGACGGTGTCGACGACCTCGCTCTCTTCGGCGGCGCGAGCGGTTCCTCCCAGTGACCAGCTGGCCACGAGCGGACCGAGTGCGGCCAGCACCAAACTCATCAAACCTCCCGGAGCGACCCGTCCCGACCCGCGCAAGTGTGCCCTCCCGGCAGCCCACTGGCCACCCGGAGGTGGAAGTCCTCCGCAAATCTGCAGGGGACCGCCCGTGGGTGGAGGCTATCGCGCCGTCCGCAAACGGGCTGGTGTGCGGCGCGTGAGGCCCAGCAAGCCGAGCACCACAATCCACAACGACCCCATCGTGGTGCCGCTCACCGTGGCGCATCCGCCCTTGTCGGTGGAGCCGTCGTCGTCCCCTCCATCCGCATCATCGGGGGTGCCCGAGTCTGGCGTGCCGGTGTCGGGTTCGGAGTCGGTCAGGGCGTCGAGCACGGCGGTTGGGGTGATGATCCCGTGGCCGTAGATGTCGTGGTGGCCGTCGGCGTCGTGCGTGACGAAGGGCGACTCGGTGGCGGTGTCGACGATGAGGGCGCTGACCTCTTCGGCGGTGAGCTCGGGCGCGACCGACAAGATCCACGCTGCGAGCCCTGCCACGACGGGGGCTGCCGCGCTGGTGCCGCCGAAGTCGGTGGTGAGGTCGTCGATGGGCGAGATGGACACCGTGGCGCTGGGTGCGGCGATGTCGACCGACGGACCGAAATTCGTGTAGCTGGTGGAGTAGCCGTAGTTGTCGATGGCCGACACACACAGCACTTCGGGGAGGGCCTGGAGCTCTTCGTCGCCGATTTCGCGGTTGTCGTTGCCGGCGGCGAACACCACCACGGAGCCCTTGCCGTCGCGGGTCTCGGTGGCGGCGCGAGAGATCACGGCTGCGAGCGGGGCGGGCACCGACGTGCGCACGTTGAAGCCCCAGGAGTTGTTGATGACCGCGGCGTCTTCGGCGATGGCGTGCTCGAAGGCCGCCACATCGGCGGACAGGGAGCCCCCGTCTTCTCCCAACATCTTGATGGGGATCAGGGTGCACTCGGGGCACATGCCGCGGATCCCCACGCCGTTGTTGGCTGTGGCCGCCACCACGCCTGCCACAGCGGTGCCGTGTTCGTCGCAGATGCCCGACCCCCCGTAACAGTATTCGTCGGGGTCGGGGCTGGGGTCGTTGTCGTCGGAATGGGCGTCGTAGGGGGCATCGACACGGTCGACGAGGTCGGGATGGTCGATGTCGATGCCGGAGTCGATGACCGCCACGCGCACAGAGCCGTCGCCCATCGAGACCGCGTGGAGGGCGTCCATCTCGATGAGGTCGAGGTACCACTGACCCTCGCGGTTGGGGTCGTCGGACATGGGACGCGCATCGTGGCGGACGTCGGGGAAGACGGCGTCGATGCCGGGCTGGTGGGTGAGCTCGAGCGCGAGGTGAACGGCTTCGTCGACCGAAGACACTGCGACGTGCCAGGACCGGCCGCCGAGAGATCGGGCGCCTGCGACCGGAGGAGTGCGGTCATGCGTGTGGACGACAACACCCGGCAGCACGCTGAAGACAGCGGCTTTGTCGCCGGCGGGGAAGCGCACGAGGTCGCCGGAGAGCCGCTCGGGTGGGTGGGCTTTGTCGAGCGTGAGGCCCGAGGGGGCAGCGGCGGCCGGGGTTGCGACGCCCCATGTCGCGGCGGCGAGGAGCGGGGCGCAAAACGACAGGAAAGTGGACTGGGACACGATGGCTCCGAAAAAACGGGGGACGCGAACGCCCGGGAGTCCAATAGGGGTGTGATGGTCTCTATGCCACGGATTCTGGAGGTCTGGATGACCGGACGACGATGGGTGCAGGCAGGTGTCGGGTTGGCGGGAGCGGTCGGGCTTGGCCTGCCGGTGGATGCGCTCGCCCGACCCGACAGCGGCGAGGGGCTGTTCACCTTCGATGCATCCGATGTCCTCGACCACTGGGACGTCCCCGATGCGCCGGTTCGTGTGCACTTCAGCACGGATGGTCCGAACGTCACCCGGATGGACGACGCCGACGAAGACGGTGTGCCCGACTTCGTCCACACCATCGGCACCGAAGTGGCCACCGTCCTCGAGTTCTACGAGGCCGAGGGCTTCCGGCCGCCCCTCTTCGAAGCCGACGTGGGCCTGGGACCGCTCGGTGGGTCGGCTGCCCTCGACGTCTACCTGGTGGACTTTGGGGGCTCGTCGGATGGCCACTACGGCATCGACGGCTGCCGAAGCGGGGTCTGTGCGGGGCATCTGGTCATCGAGAACGACTTCTCGGGCTACGGCTACAGCTCGCCAGAAGCCGCTGCGGTGGTTCTCGCCAGCCACGAGCTCTTCCACGGCGTGCAATACGCCTACACCGACGACCTCGACCCCTGGTTCTCCGAAGGCACCGCCACCTGGGCCGAGCACCTCTACCACCCCGAGGTGGAGGACTACCTGCGGTTCTGCACCGCCTACATGGCCGACATCGGGCGCTCCATCGACCGCCCACCCGCCGGCACGGTCACCGCGTTTTCCTACGGCACGGCGCTGTACTTCGGCTTCCTCCAGGAACAGCTGGGCGCCGACACCATGGTCGAGATGATGGACCTGCTCGCCGACGCAGGTGATGGCGACGAGATGGCTGCCATCCAGACGGCCGTGGCGGATGCCGGCGGAGACTTCTCGTCGTTGTGGGTCACCTTCATGACCTGGAACCTGGGCACCGGCCCCCGCGGCGGGCTCATCGAGAGCTACCCCTACTACGAGGGCTTGTGGCCGGGGGTCGACCCCGAGATCTCGGGCAGCGCCATCATCGACGACAACCGCTTCTACCCGCTGGCCGCCACGTACTTCCGCCTCGACCACGGCGGCGGGGAGCTGCTGCTCGGAGTCGGCGAAGACAACCACGAGGCGGTCGTCTTCCAGGTGCACCCCACGGCCGGGTCTGGAAAGGTCCTCGACCCCCTCCTCACCTGGAGCCCCGACGTCCAGGCTGTGGAGTCTCTCGGCGACCAGGAAGCCGGCACCTACTGGCTCCTCGGCACCTTCCCCGAAGCGGCGGCCGAGAGCGAAAAGCGCCTGTTCTGCTTTGGCGGACCCGACGACATGGCCGACTGCACGCCGGAAGCGCCCGAACCCGAAGACACGGGCGATGTACCGGAACCCGACGACACCGGCGACGACACCCCCTCCTCCGACGACCCCGACGGCTCGGGCTCGGATGGCTCGGGCGACACCGACAAGGGCGGGTGTGCCACCGTTGCACCCCTGGCCTCGATGTACCTGGTGTGGTTGCCGGTCCTGGCTGTGGCCCGGAGGCGTCGGTGAGCCGAGCACGCGTACTCGTTGGGGGGCTGGTGTGGGCCATTCCCTGTGTCGCCATCGCCAAGCGTAGCAAGGCGCCGCCTCCACCCACCGCCTGGACCTACACCGTCACCGGAACCCGCACGGTCACGACCAAGGCATCCGGTGAGGGGGCACCGGGCATGCCTCCGGGGCTCGCAGGGGCCCAGACCGACGACATCCACTGGACCGCCACCGCCGGCGTGGTGCGCCAGAACCCCGATGGCTCCTTGAGCGAGCTGTTGCGCATCGACGCCCCCGACACCGCCCTCCATGGGAGAGCGTTCGGCTTGCGGCGGTTCGACGACGGGGAAGTGCTGCGTGTCGAGCGCCTGCTCGAGCTGGCCGACACCGGCCTTGCGGGCTGGGACCCCATCCTCGTGGCGCTCTCTCCGGCGCGTCCAGAGAAGGTGACCACCAAGGCGCCGGGCAAGCGGGCTCTGCAGTGGACCGCTCGCCTGGGCACGGCTCGGTTCTTGCGCTCCAACTGCCCCGCGACCTGGACCGTGGTGGACGACGGCGGGGCCGGTGTGGCGGGATGGCAGGGCCGACCCGTCGAGCATGTTCGGTACGAAGCCACGTGTGGCCTCAATGGTCGGTCGGATGTCCCGGGCGGTGGTCCGGTGCCGCTGCGCGGGCAGGGGTCGTTGCACGGAGACGTGTGGTGGGATGCCGAGACACACCAGGTGCTGCGGCACGACCTCTCGTTGGAACGCACGGTGTTGTCTCGGTGGGTCACGTCGGAAGGTCGGGTCGAGGTGGCCCAGGACCAGACCTTCGCGATTCGGGTCGACTGGAACGAAGCCACCGCCGCCCCCGCACCCGTCCAGCCCCTCGCCACAGAAGACCTCATGGCTGTGCTGCCCGAGCTGGTGGAGAAGTGGTCGGACTGTGCCACCAACAACGCCGAGCAGGAGGTTGTTCTCGCAGCCATGGGCGGCGGGCGCCTCGAGGTTCGGGCGGTGGGCGAACCCCGTGGGCCGGCGCTTGGAGTTCCGGATGCGGGTGCTCGACCCGGCTTCGCCGCCGCTCCCCAGCTTGAAGCGACGGCCTCGCCGTCCGTACCCCTCGCGTGTTGGCAGGCTGCAGCAGACAACACAACACTTCCAGCCCACGATGAAGCTGGAGTGGAGTTTACGTTCGTGTTGCCCTGGCGCGACGGCCAGCTCGGGATTCCCGGGGTCGTCGACCGGGAGCGGCCCCCGCCCGGACCCCTCTTCGTGGTCGTGCCCATCGACCTTGCCGACGACACGGCCACCTGGCTCGGAGTGCGTCGGTAGGCCCTCGGGGTGTAGACTGCGCTCCTCGCAATCTGCGAGCCGCCCCCCCGTCGGGCCGCCGAGGACAGAATGGACGTAGACGAGCGCTTTCAGACCATCCTGCAGGAGTGTCGGTGGGTCCGCGACCCCGGCACAGCGGCCCGTCTCGTGCCGGCCCTCGGCGCCGAGGCGCCCGCTTTCGTGATGCTTCCGCAGAGAGGGGGCGAGGTCCGGGCTTCCGTGCCCATCGTGTGCGTCTCGATGCTGGCCGGTCCCGTGGCCCACACCATCGTGTCTGCGGTGAACGGTGAAGGTGGTGGCTTCGAAAACCTCGACACCGCCGGTGTGGCCGCCGACCCTCTCGCGGCGGCGATGGCGTCGATCTTCGCCCAGTGTGCGCTCCCGGGGTTGCGGTCCCAGGCCACCCCGGCCCTCGCGGTCACCTGGTGTACCTGGGAGGTCCTCTCGGGCCGCTCCAACACGTTGCCCGGCATCGACGACGCCCTGGGCCAGGCCACCCGTACCGCTGCCGCCCGCGTCGCTGCAGCCTCGGGCACCGCACGCGCCGAGCTGTTGCAAGCGATCGGGTGGGCGCTCGTGTCTCGAATCGCCGGCGGGCTCTCGTTGGCAGGCATGTCCGGAGCGGAGGTTGTGACGGGTGGGCTGTACCGCCAGATCCTGTCGAACCCGTTGCTGCTCGGGTACCCGCGCGGCACCCTCGAGGCCGAACCTGGCCAGGCGGCACCCCTGCTCGGTCTCTCTCTCGAGCCCGCACTGGTCCAGGCTGGCCTCACCGCTGCCAGCGCTCTGCTCGTCGCCAGCCGCAAGCGCCTCGAAGCGGGCAAGGCCGAACCGCTCGACGTTGCCCTCCAGGCGGTCATTCCCGCCGACACCGACCCCTCCGTGGCCGCGCTTCACCCCACCGCGGGCCCGGCCCTCATCGCGGCACTTCCGGTGCTCTCCACCGCCAAAGACCTCCAGAAGGCCGGCGTGGACAAGCGCTTCGCCAAGGGGCTGGTCTCGGCTCGCGGGGCTCGGGCCATGGCGTCGGCGTGGCGCACGCTGAGCGAAGCCCTCGGCACGTGGGACGTCCTCTCCAGCCTGGTCAACCGGGTGGTTCCGCTCCAGGAACAAGAAGGCCGGATGTTCGGCCCCGGGGGCGCGCTTCCCATCGATGCCCGGTGGCCGCTCCTGTTGCCGCGTCCCAATGCCTCGGGAACGGTCCAGGCTGTGGTGGCGGTGCGGCTCACCGAGCTCCGCGAGTCGTTGCTCGGCGCGCTGCACAGTCGGCCCTGGTCGCTGCTCAACATTCGCCGCACGTTCGACCAGGTGGCCCGTGCCAACGGTGCTTCGGTGCGTCAGGTCATCGGCGACTGTGCGGTGTGCACCTTCCCGGCACCCGAGCTCGCGCTGCGCTTCGCACTGCTGGTCCAGCGCGCCATCGGCCCCGACGCCGGCCTCGAGCTGGGCGACGACGGCTCCACCATTCCCGTTCCGCCCACCTCCGCCATCGGCATCGGGCTTGCGCTGGGCGTGGTGGAAGGCGGCACCGACGGTGAGCGCGCGCACCTCTCGGGCCGCGCGGTGGCCGAGGCGGTGGCACTCGCCGGCAACGGTCGTGCAGCTCGCCTCCACGACGACGGTGTGGGCGTGCGTCAGGCGGGTTGGGGCGGGGGCGGCTTCCTCAACGAAGGCATCGTCGCTTCGGATGCGTTCGTCCGCACGGTTCTCGACCGCACCCGTCGGCGCAACCGTCCCGCGCATGTTCGTGGCGAAGGCGGCGTGTGCGGTGGCGTGGGCGACGACTTTGCGCTGGCCCCGGTCTCGGGCTGGTGGGAAGCCGGCGACGACCTGGTCGCATCCGCACTGCTCATCGACTCCGAGTCGATGGAAGGCGTGGCCGAGGTTCGGGTGATGTCGTCGGGAGACTTCAAGGAGTGGTTCGCCAGCGACAAGTCGGCAGCGGCCCTGCGCCGACCCTCACGGTCTTCTCGGTCGTCCGCACCCGCTGGAGGAGGCTTCGCGTCCACGCCCTCCGATGACCACAGCAGCGCCGCGCCCGACTTCGACGCCCCATCCGAGTCCTTCACGGGCGGTGGCCTCGACGAACCTTCGATGTCGTTCATGGGTGGCGGTGCGTCGCCTCTTCGGGCCCCCATGGTCGAAGAGCCGACGGGCGAGGTCACCACCGACCCCACCACCGCCGACGGCTTCCTGGCCACGCCCGAAGATGTGGAAGACGAGGACAGCGGCTTTGGCTTCGTCATGGAAGACGACTCCGAAGAGTCCGACGTGGGCGGGTACTCCATGACCGACGCCCCCGAGCCCACCAGCGCGCCCACCGGCCCCGCGCCGCCGATGATGCTGCTCGACGACGAAGACGCCGACGACCAGCCCTCCGGTCCATCCCCCCGCGTGGCCGCGCCCATGATGCTGATGGACGACGACGACTCGGGTGAGTTCGGCTTTGCACTGTCCGACGACTCCGAGCCGCCGCGAGGCCCCGCACCGCCGATGATGCTGGTGGACGACGATGAGCCACCCGCAGCGGCCCCGCCGATGATGATGCTCGACGACGAAGAAGACGACGCCCCTGTGGGTGGCCTGCTGGGCGATGTTCAGGGCGACCCCTTCGCGCGGGAGGAAATCGAAGACCACGTGGGCCTGGAGCCTGCCGACTCGGCCTTTGGTCCGTCTGGCGAAGACACCGGCGGCGGGATGTCGCTGCTGCACGCCACCTACCAAGGCGAAATGGAGCTTGTGGGCGTGGCCGGCTTCTCGCTGGCCGGCGAAGACACCGCGCAGGGCTCCGACCCCTTCCACGACCCCAGCGAAGACACCGGCTTCTTCGACGAGCGCATGTCCGCCCATCCGAGGCGTCCCGGTGCACGCAACCTGGCCGGGTCCACGCCGGCGCCGCCGCCTCCGTCCAACCGTCCGCCCGATGGTGCGATGGTGCGCGAGCTGGTCCGCCTGCTCCGGGGCTACGTGGTGGTGCACGACGGCTCCAACCACACCTTTGGCCTCCCCGACCAAGGCCTGCTCCGCGATGCCTGGAGCCACGAAGGCACCGCCAGCGAGGCCTACATCGGCTTCCTGCGCAGCAAGGTCGCCGAAGGCTTCATCCCCCGCGCCGACCGCGTGGTGGCGCTGGTTCCCGGCGTGCGGCCCGACCCCATCGACGCCGACGCCATCGAGCGGGCTGCGGGTGAGGCGGGGCTGTGATGCCGCGCGCATGGATCTGTGGATGGGTGCTGGCGGTCGCCTCGGCCTGCGGCGGAGACAAGGGCGACTCGGCGGATGACGCCGGCGAGGGCCCCGACATCACCGGTCGGTACAACGTCGACATCGTGGGCGTTGCGGGCTGCGAGAACGATCCCGCGTGGATCGACACCTGGGCCCGCGGCCGGCTCGACATCTCGGGCTCCAGCAACAGCCTGACGTTCGACTTTGGCGACGACGCCGTGTTTGACGGCAGCATCGCGGCCGACGGAGGGTTCCGCTTCTCGGGCACCTTCGAGGCCAACGGCGCTGCACTGTCGGTGTCGGGGGACGGCCTGGCCGGCGTTGCACCCACCGACCCCGGTGATGGATCCCAGTCGCTGCTCGACGGCGGCCTCTCGGTGCGGGTGTCGCAGGACGGCCTGGAAGACTGCACGATTGACGGACCGTTCATCGCCACCGAGCTGGTGGACTTCGAGTAATCGTTGGTGCGCACAGGGTCGCCATTCCCGGGGCCGCAGGCTAGGGGCGGCGCACGTCGGCCGGGGTCCATGCGCCCGGTCCAGGAGTGGCCATGAGACTGTACCGCGCGAAAGTCCCCACCATCGCTGCCGCCGTCATCGCGAAGCTCGGTGAATCCGGTGCCATCGAGGTCATCCCCGACAACCGCCTCGAGGCCGAAAAAGACCTCACCGCCATCATGGAAGCCTTCCTCAACCGCGATGGCGAGCTGCGTGGTGCCGTGAAAGACCGCATGGCGCGGCACAACATTCCCTACGAACGCTACGGCCGCACCCGCGCCCAGATGGCAGAAGAGTGGGGCCACCCCCTCGGCGACGACGTCGACCGCTTCCTCGCGCGTCAGATGGTCGAGAACTTCATGATGTCCAACTTCGTGGAAGAGGTCTACGAAGAGGACTCGGTCATCTACAAGGCCATCCTCGAGATTCTCCGCGAGCACGACGTCGACGAAGCCGCGCTGCGCGAAGAGGCCAAGACCAAGATCAAGAACGTCCGCGAAGGCACGGTCGACTACGAGCTGGCCCTCCAGCGCGCTGTCCGCGACGTCAAGAAGCGCCACGGACTGCTCGGTTGAGGGCTGCGGCCCTCGGTCTGGTGCTCGTCGCCTGTACCGGCGAGCCTGCGCCCGTGGAGGCGCCCCCCGAGCCCGACAAGGCCACTGCGATGGCGGCGGCCGAGGCCCAAGCTGCGCGAGCGGAGGCCGAGGCAGCTGCTACGCCTGCGGCTGTTCCCGAGAAGCGGACGGGTGTGGCGCCGCAGGTCCTGCTCGTGTGGGACAACGTCGGCGACCTCTACCAGTCGTTCTTCTCGCACCGCGAGCCGGTCACCACCTTGTCCGAAGACCTCACCGGCTACGCCAACGGTCCGGTCAACGTGCACATCCGCTGGGACCAGGAGAACTTCCTGGGCACCATCCGGCTCCGCATCCTCCCCGACACCCTGCTGTCGCCCGACCTCGGCACCGGCAACACGGTGCCCCTGCAAGCCCTGGCACCGCTCACCACCGCGCTGGCCACCTACCGCGCCGACGTCGCCAGTCGCTTCGACGTCCGGGTCGCCAGCTTCAAGGTGGCCCTCGAGTCCTTCTCGGGCGCCCGCCACTGCGTGTTTCCCATCGCTGGCAAGCCGCCGCCCGACGGTCGTGTGGTGTCGCCGTGCATCCAGCTCAACGGCCAGGAACGCTGCGGTACTCCGGGGCCGGCGGGCGTCGAATTCGCCCCGAACATCGCCGAAGACATCCGGGCCTGCCTCACGCCAAAGGGGTAGCGGCCGCCCGCTACCCCGTGTCTGCCACTGCGATGGCTACGATGCGAACGAAGCCAGGGGCTCGCGGAGGCGCTTCTTGATGCGCGAGTGCAGCTGGCTCACCCGCGACTCGGTGACGCCCAGGAGGTTCGCGATCTCGCGGAAGGTGGCGTCTTCGTAGTAGTACATGCGGATGATGAGCTGCTCGCGGTCGGACAGCGAGTCTTCCAGCACACCGCGCACGGCCTTGCTGGTGTCGAGGCGGGTGACACTGCTCTCCAGGCTCTCTTCCTCGGAGGCGATGGTGTCACCGATGGTGCCTTCGTCGTCGTCCCCCTCTTCCGTGCTCACCAGCGTCCGCACGTCGGCGGTCTGGATGAGCTGGACCATGCGCGCTTCATCCACGCCCATGAACTCGGCGAGCTCCGACAGGGATGGCTTGCGCTCGAGCTGTTCGGTCAGCTCTTTGCGGGCCCGGTCGATGCGGGCGGCGCGGTCGCGGACGGAGCGCGGAACCCAGTCGTTCTTCCGCATCTCGTCGACAATGGCGCCCTGGACCCGCAGGCGGGCGTATGCGTCGAAGGTCTCGAAGCGGTTGCTCTCGAAGCGGTCGACGGCGTCGATGAGGCCCAGGGTGCCGATGTGAACCAGGTCGTCGGCGTCGACGCACCGGGGGTAGCGCTTGGCCATGCGGTAGGCCACGCGCCGCACCATCGGGTAGTACTTGAGGATGAGCTCGTTTCGGCTGAGCTTGGGGGCGGTCTTTGGGGCGCTCGATGGGGTGGTTTCCACGGTCTTCAACTGCATGCTGCCTCCGGGGGGGACGTGGGAGGCATATGCACAGACCGTGCCAGCTACGGAGGCCGTGCCTACGGGGTCTTGGTCGGCATGTCCGGACCGTCCCCACTCTCTGGGGATACGTCGCCGGTTGAACCACTCACCGTTGATACAGGTGCGCCGGTGGTCCAGTCCACGCGCTCCATGCCGTACGGTTCCTGGTCCGAGTCCAGCATGCGCAGGCGCTCGTGGATGTTCAGGTAGCCCACGTTGGCGTGGAGCTGCTTGCCTTCGACACCCCACAGCAGCATCGAGCACCAGTAGTTTTCGCGGGGCAGCCACTCGAAGCGGTCGCCGTAGAAGGCCGTGATCTTGGTGCGGGTGTGCTGTTCGAGGTCGAGGATGTGGAGCTCGGGCGGGACGGCCTCGCGCGGCGCCCACTCGGGCAGGTTCTCCATCCACTGCTCTTGGCGGGCCTTCTCGCGGGCTTCGCGCTCGGGGTCGAGCTCGCGCCAGCCTTCCTGGACGAACAGCGAGATGGGCGCGCCGTCCTGTTCGACCATCACGTAGCGGCCCTCGGGATGGGGGATGGCTCGGTTGGCGCCGGCCACCTGCGCCACCTCGTTGCCGTCGGTGCGCTGGCGGATGGTGACGGTGTCGCCGTCTTTGAAGGAGACGAGGCTGGGGGTGACCACGAGCGACTCGACCGCACCTTCCCACCAGGGAAGCAGGCGGGTGGTCTCGCCGGTGAGGGGGTCGTACACCCAGGCGCGGCGCACGTTGTCGTCGCCGAGGGCAGTCATGGCCACCTGGGTGCCGGTGCCGGTGTGCTGGAGGTCGCGGGGGGACCGCACCGGGAGGTCGACCAGCTCGAGGGCTGCGCTGCCGCGGTCGTAGAGGGCCAGGCGCCAGGCACCGTCGGCCGAAGCGGCTTGCTTGTGGGCTTCTTCTTCGCTGGCGCCGAGCTCGACCGAGCCGCTGGGGGCGAGCGGGATGGCCAGGTAGTTGTCGCGGATCCAGGTGGCCGGGCCCACGGGGGTTTCGGTGGGGATGGTCTCGATGTCGCCGGTCTCGCCCACGAGGATGTGGCCGCCGTGGGTGAGCTGGAAGTACAGCAGGGTGCCATCCGGAGACCAGGAGGCAGCGGCGAACTTGTTGGAGCCGCACGGCTTGAAGCCCAGGTGGATGGCGTGCTTGCCGGTGAGGAACTTGATCTCGCCGGCATCGCACTCGGCGTAGGCCAGCGCCACGTTCTGGGAGAAGGTGCTCTCACCGTAGATGTCGTCGCGGTCGCAGCCCCAGGACAGGACCACGGACGTCATGGCAAGGAGGGGGAGGGCACGGGTCATGGGCGTCGTCTCCAAATCCAGCCTGCGAGCACCAGCCAGGCGAAAGGGGCGGGTGGTCGGGGAGCACTGGTGCAGCCACAGGCGGTGAACTCGCCGGGCATCGACTGCTGACCCGTATCCAGCCCGTCGGTTCCCGGGGGGGCTTCGGATGCTGTCCAAGCTCCGTCAAACACATCTGCCACCCAGACGGGACCGCCGGCGGCATGGATGGCCACGTCGATGCGTGCATCAGGGGCGACACGCGAGAGGTCGACCGTGAGGGTGTGGCCTGTGTGGAGGATGGGCTGAACGTCGGCCAGCTGGCCATCTTGGTAGATGAGTGCGGTGCGGCCGGCGTCGTTGGCGGGATGGGTGAGCGTGAGGGTGGTGTGGTCGAGGTGCGCCGAGGTGAGGGGGGTGGTGTCGGCGGAGTCGACCAACAGGAGCGTACGGGTGGGCTGACCATCGACGTGGACGGGCCAGGCGCCAGGAGGCAGGCCCTCGCCATCGACGACGAAGCCGGTGTCGGTGGGCGTCAGCGGGACGAGGGGATGGCCGGGCGGCTGGACCGACGCCGACTCGGGTGCGGGTTGCACCTGGACGGTGAGGAGGCGGTCTTCGCGGCGGACCACGGCTGGAGAGACGGTGACGGCAGGCCGTGTCTGCGTGGGGGACAGGGCGACGAGGGTGCCGTCGGGGCGGTCGAGCTCGGCGTCGGTGTAGCCGGGCGCAGAGACGATGTAGGTGTCTTCGCCGGTGGTCTGGACCCGGGCGAAGCGGCCGTCGTCGCCGGTCTCGAAGGGCTGTCCGTCGGTGGTGCGCGCGACCCGGGCGCGGACGGGCAAGCCGGTGGTGGCGTCGATGACCTGGCCGGTGTGCAGCGGGGTGTCGACGAAGAACGCGGTGATGGCGGCGCGGTGGTGGTCGAGGTGGCTATCGAGGGTGTCGGCGGCGGGGGCTTTGTCGGTGGACAGCTCGAGGGTGTAGTCGAAGGTGCCGAAGCGGCCGTACGACCAGTCGGTGGTGTCGCCGTTGGTGGGGTACCAGTCGGCCCCGTTGGTGATCCAGAAGCCGGGGGTGCTGCAGGTGTCGAGGTAGGCCTCGCCGAGGGCGCGGTGGCGGGCTTCATCGGGGGACCGGGTGTAGGTGTAGTTCCAGACCCACCCGAAGTTGGCGGCGCCGCTGTGCAGGGAGAGCGCCAGGACGGCTGGACCACGCAAGTTGAGGGCGCGGATGGCGCGGGTCTCGGGTTCGCTGAACGGACCGCTGCCGGGTTGGTACTCGCGGTGCGACCACTCGAAGCCGTAGTTGCGGTTGAGGTCGACGTTCTCGGCGTTGTGTCGGGTGACGGCAGCCACGCCGTCGGGGTTGACATGGGGCACGACCACGATGGCGACGCGGTCGAGCCAGCCGTCCGCCGGGCCTCCCGGAGCAGACAGGGTGCGCGCGATGTCGAGGGCCACTTCACCCGACACCAGCTCATCGCCGTGGTGGGCGCCCAACACCCGCCAGGTGGCCGCGGGGGTGTCGGTGTCGGAGATGCGCACACCGACGATGGGGCGCCCTTCCACACTCCAGCCCACATCGACTCGCCGCACGCGCTCGGGATGATGGGCCACCAGCGCATCGAGGGCGGCTTCCATGGCCTCGGGACCGTGGTAGCCGTCGGGGACGTCGGGCGGTGGGGGTGGGACAGGGGCCCACGGGATGCCGAGCGCATTGAGGGTGGCCAGCCCGCGGTCGTCGACCTGGAGGTGGCGCGTGCGACCGGTTCCGCCTTCGGAGAAGCCGATGTGCGGACCCCGGAGCGCGGCGGGTGTGACCCCTTCGGGCAGAGTCACGACGACTTCGCGCGCCGAGGCGGTGAAGAAGGTGAGAACGAAGAGGAGGCCCGTCATGGGGCCTCTTTAGTCGAAGGGCGACGGCCTGTCAGAGGTCGGCGTCGGCCACGTTCAGATCGGTGTCTTCGGAGTCGGGGATGGTGGGGTCGAGCAGCTGGCCGTCGAGCTGGATGAGCAGGGCATCGCGATGTGCTTCGAAGGCCCGCCGTTCCGCCTTCGGGACCTCTTCGCCACCCTTGGGCAGGGGGACGGTGAGGGGGTTGACGTACTTCTTGTTGACCCAGAACTGGTAGTGCAGGTGCGGACCGGTGGCGAGGCCCGTGCTGCCCACGTACCCGATGATGTCGCCCTGGCGGACCCTCTGGCCCTTGCGCACCGACACCCGCGAGAGGTGCGAGTAGCTGGTCTCGTAGGGGCCTTCGTGGTCGAGCTTGACGAAGCGGCCGTGCCCGCCGTTGGGACCGGCCCACGTGACCACCGCATCGCCGACGGCGTGGATGGGGGTGCCGGTGGGAGCTCCGAAGTCGACGCCATTGTGCGGCCGCCGCTTCTTCAGGACGGGGTGGTACCGGTTCTTGTTGAAGCCCGACGTGACGCGGCTGAACTTGAGGGGCGACCGCAGGAACGGGCGCTTCCGCGACTTGCCGGAGGCGTCGTAGTAGCGGGTGCGGCCGTCTTGGGTGGTGAACCGGATGGCCACGTATTCATCGCCCTTGTTGGCGAAGCGGACCGCGAGCGGTGCGCCCAGGCGCTGGACCTCGCCTTCGACCAGCAGCTCGTCGACCACCATCTTGGCGGTGGCGCCGGCGCGGACTTCGGTGTTGAAGTCGATGTCGTATTGGTAGACCTCGGCGAGCTGCACGATGTCGGCTGGGCGGAGGCCTGCAGCCGTGGCGGCGCCCCAGAGGGTGCGCTGGACGGTGAACTCGCGGATGGTGGAGCGCCGGTCGTAGACGATTTCGTCGACACGGGCCGACCAGATGCCGGCGTGGTTTTCGACGACCAGGGTGCGGTCGGCGTCGAGCTTGTACGACAGGGCGTCGGCTTCTTCGGCCTCGGGCGCGAAGCGGAACTTCAGGCTCTTGCCCGCGCGGATGCGGGTGAGGTCGTGGAACTCCGAGGCGGCTTCGAGCACTGCGCGGGTGGGCAGGCCGTACTTGGGCAGGATGCGCCCGAGAACCTCGCCGCGCGCGATGGTGTGCTTGACCCACTCGGGCTCGGCCGGTGCGGCTTCTTCGGCGACGGGCGCTGCGCTGTCTTCGGCAGGGGCGTCGACGGTGGCGACCGCTTCGGTGGTGGTTGTGGTGTCGGCTTGGGAGGTGGACTCGCCGAGAGGCAGCAACGCCATCACCATGCCGGCGATGATGGAGCCCAGGGCGAAAGTCACAAGCGGACGGACAACAGAGGGCATGGGCGCGCCCCGTCTGATGGAGGATGTGGGGAGGGAGACCGGGTGCGCCCGAGGAGGGAGCCCAATGGGAATTGGGTGTGGGCGCGCCGCGAGGAGGGGTGGTTCCGGCTTGGGTGTGGAGGGCACACTTCAAGTAGAACCGTGGAACACATCTTAACTCGTCAAGAGCCAGCCGACGAATATCGCGACGAAGACCAACCCGACGGAACCGCCCACGAGCAGCCCACCCACGATGGCTCGGACGAGCCCGGGGTCCCACCGACTTTCCGCTGCTGGTGGTGGCGCAGGTGTGGGGCGGGGTCGGGGCTTCGGGGTGGCCTCGACCGGCTTGGGGGTGTGGACCGGCGGCGCTTGGACAGGGACGGCCATGCCGGGGTCGGCGGGCTCGGGTGCCTTGGGCGAAGGTTCCACGGATGCTGTGTCGCCTTCACCGAGCTCGATGGTGCGACCGACCAGCCCCATGGGATCCTTGCCGGGCCCACGTGCGCGGAGAACTTCGGCGACGGCGGTGCGTGCCCAGACCCGCAGGCTGTTGCCACTGAGCTGGGTGGACACCTGGTCGAACGCGGCTTCCACTTCGCGGGCGGACGGGCGGTGGTGGTGGTCCCAGCGGAGCATGGTGCCGAGGGGCCGAACCAGGGGGGTGAGCTCGGCCGACAGCGACTCGAGGCGCTGGTGAACCCGGCGCTCGTGGGAGTCCTGGCGGACCTTGGGCTGACCGAAGGGCTCGCCGGCGGCCACCTGCCACAGCGAGACGGCCAGCCCGTAGACGTCGGCCGCGGGGGAGACCTCACCGGTGACGATGTACTCGGGCGCCATGTAGTTGAGGGTGCCCAGCACCAGCTGGCCGGTGTGGCTCTCGCGGGCGTCGAAGCGGGCCCGTGCCACGCCGAAGTCGAGCAGCTTCACGCCGCCGGAGCGGGTGACCATGATGTTGGCGGGCTTGACGTCGCGGTGGATGACGTTGAGCGGCTCGCCGGTGTTGGGGTGGGCGGCGGTGTGTGCACGCGACAGACCACCGGCCACGAGGGCACCGATCTCGGCCATGGCGCGGGGCGGGGGACGGTGACCGGAGTCGAGCACAGACTGGAGGTCGACGCCCTCGATGTATTCCATGAGCACGGCGTCGTGGTTGGCCACCCGCGCAATCTCGAGCACCTTGATGATGATGTCGTCTTGCAGCAGGCCGAGCAAGCGGGCTTCATCGCGGATGCGCGACAGCAGCTGCTCGCCGTCGTCGGCGCTCTGGCGGTGCAGGACCTTGACAGCCACCTGCCGCCGGAAGCCCTGCCGCGAAGACAGCTCGGCGAGGTAGACCGTGCCGAAGGCGCCGGAGCCGATGCTCCGAATGAAGGAAAGCGAGCGCATGATGCGCGAAGGTAGCACGGCGGCCCGGGTCTGGCCTCGACCGGATGGACCGGCCTGTGCGAACGGGGGTCAGGCGTCGCCGGGGGTCATGACCACCGTGGCTGCGGTGAGACCCAATTGCGCCAGAGCCGCCTCGTACCGGCTGTCCATGGGCTGGTCGAACACGATGGCGTCGTCGACGTCGATGAAGAGCCAGGCGCCGGACTGGACCTCGGCATCGAGCTGTCCGGGTGACCAGCCGGCGTAGCCGAGGCACAGCGCGAATGGGGTGCCCCGCTCGGCCAGGAGGTTGAGGCGTTCTGCCGACGGGGACACTGCGATCCCGTTGCCGACGTTCCAGCCCTCTTCGGGGTCGACCTTGCCGCGCCAGAGCACGAAGCCCGTGCCGGGTCGGACCGGACCGCCCAGCCAGGTGGGGCCTTCGTACGGCGTGGACGAGTCGATCTCGAGCTTTTCGAGGACGTCGCCCACCGTGGCTGGCCCTTCCCGGTTGATGACCAGGCCGACCGCGCCGTTTTCGTCGTGCTGGCAGATGAGCACCACGGCACGGTCGAAGTTTGGGTCTCCCATCTGGGGAGCGGCGATGAGCATGCCGATGGCCACTAAAACCTCAGGCTCGGGGTTCGGTTGGACTCTCCACCGGCGTACCGCACACGCGGCCGACTGTCAGCTGGAGACCCCGTAGTCTCGGACCCGCTCCACGTGGGGCGGCTTCCCTTCCGTGACTGTCTCTTCGGTAATCACGACCTCGCGGATGTTGTCTTGGCTGGGGATGTCGTACATCACATCCAGCATGACCGTCTCCATCAGCGTGCGGAGTCCACGGGCGCCGGTCTTTCGTTGGACCGCCTTCTGGGCCATGGCCTCGAGCGCTTTGTCGGTGAACTCGAGCTTCACCTTCTCGAACTTGAAGAGCTTCTGGTACTGACGGACCAGGGAGTTCTTCGGTTCTTTGAGGATCTGGACGAGGTCGGGCTCTTCGAGGTGGTTCATCACCGCGATGACCGGCAGGCGGCCGATGAACTCGGGGATGAGGCCGAATTTGTCGAGGTCTTCGGGGGTGGTGCGCTGCAGGAGGGCCCGCTTGTCGTCGGCCTTCTTGCGGTCGTCTTCTTCGGTGCCCTTGAGGAAGCCCACCCGCTTCTTGCCCAGACGCTGCTCGATGACCTGTCCGAGGCCCTCGAAGCTGCCACCGCAGATGAACAGGATCTGCGAGGTGTCGATCTGGATGTACTCCTGGTTGGGCAAGCGCTTGTTGCCGCGGACCTGGATGTTGGCGAGCGTGCCCTCGATGATCTTGAGGAGCGCCTGCTGCACGCCTTCACCGGAGACATCGCGGGACACCGAGCTGGTGAAGCTCTTCTTGGCCAGCTTGTCGATCTCGTCGAGGTAGACGATGCCCTTCACGGTGCGTTCGACGTTGTTGCCCGATGCCTGGTAGAGGTTGAGAACGATGTTCTCGACATCTTCGCCCACGTAGCCGGCTTCCGTGAGGGTGGTGGCGTCGGCGATGACGAACGGCACATCCAGGAAGCGCGCGAGGGTTTGGGCCATGAGCGTCTTGCCGGTGCCGGTGGGGCCGATGAGCAGCACGTTGGACTTCTGGATCTCGACGTCCGAGTTGGTGCTGTCGCCCTGGGCATTGGCTTCGAGGCGCTTGTAGTGGTTGTAGACCGCCACGGCGATCTTGCGCTTCGCCTGGTCCTGACCGATGACGTATTGGTCGAGGTACGCCTTGATGCGCGCCGGCGGCGGAACCCGCTGCTGACCCCACGTGATGGGCTTCGGCTGGCTGTTCTCGCGGATGATGTCCAGACAGAGCCGGATGCACTCGGAGCAGATGTAGACGTTCGGGCCCGCGATGATCTTGTCCACTTCGCGCTGCGGCTTGTGGCAGAAAGAACAGGCGAGACCGGAGGGGTTCGAGTACTTCGGCATTCTGACCGACCGACGAGGGAGGAATGGGCTGGGCGGAGGGGGCGGGACCCCGGTTCACCGACCGAGAGTAATCTACGCCATCGGGGCCAAGGCTGCGATGGTTCGAACCTCTGCACACCTGAGCACCCGTGACTGGACAATCGGTCCGACACCCCCAAAACGAAAGGGGGAAGGGCAGACGAATCCAGTTGAAGAGGCGCGTGGGTGGTCGCGAGGTGCGCTGGCCGCTCGAGCGGAGTGGACCGGCCACGTGGAGAACCGCTCGTAGTCCATCTGCGTCCCAAGCGGAAGGGAGGTTCCAACGGAGGGGTCGGTTGGCGGCATGTGGTCGCGATCGGTCGCCGGTCTGCCGGTTGGGTATGATGGCGCACCCACCTGACCGAGGCCCGCGTTCATGTCCCAATCCACTCCCTACATCGGGGACTTCTACGACACTTTGGGCGTCGAGAAGACCGCGACGCAGGATGAGATCAAGAAGGCCTTCCGCAAGCTCGCCCGCTCGCACCACCCCGATGTGGCCGGCGACGACCCACAGGCTGCCGAGCGCTTCGACCGCATCCGCAAGGCGTACGACATCCTGGGCAACCCCGAAGCGCGCGCGAAGTACGACCGCGGACCGGTTCGCCGACCCCGTGGTGGCGGGCGCTGGACCGACCAGGGCTACCGCATGCCCGGTGGCATGTACGCCAACAGCCAGCCCAGCCCCCGAGGCTTCCGCACCCCGCGCGGACGGGGCAGCCGGCGCCGCGACCCGAAGAACGACATCGGACTCGACGACATCTTCGGCGACTTCGGCTTTGGTGGTGAGCAGAAGAACCCCAAGCCCAAGCGCCGCAAGCCACAGGGCCGCGGGGGCATGAACACCGGGGGCATCGACATCGACACCCTCGCCGATGGCTTGCCGGGGGCCGGCTTTGCAGGAGGCGGCACCTACTCCGGTCCGCAGACCGAAGGCCTGGGTGGTGGCATGCCCGGCGGTGGAATGGGGGGCATGCCCGGTGGAATGGGGGGCTCGTTCGGGGGTGGCGGTGGTGCGGCGCCCGACAACAGCGGCACCTACGGAAGCCGGGGCGCCGACGGCATGCGGTCCGGGACGCCGGGCAAAGACATCCAGATGACGGTCGACGTCCCCGCCGACACCGCCGCACGTGGGGGCACCGTCACGCTCGAGTACCCCCGGATGCGGGTGTCTGAAGATGGGCGTGGGCTCTTCCGCTACGACGAAATCTGCGACCTGCGTGTGCCACCGGGCGTCCGCAACGGCCAGGTGATGCGGGTGCACCACATGGGCGACGACGGCACCGATGGCACGTATGGCGACCTGGTCGCCGAGCTGCGTGTGGTGGGCCAGCCGTCTGCACGTCCGCCCGGTCCCACCGCTCCCAAGAGCAAGCGCGCCGCTGCAAAGGCCAAGGCTGCCGCCCCCACGGTCGATGGAGATGTGCTCGACATCAGCGTGGTGGAGGCTCTCTTGGGCGGTCGGGTAGAGGTCGACACCCCCACCGGTCGGGTGCGCGTCACCATCCCGGCGGGTTCGTCGGGCGGCAAGCGGCTGCGGCTGCGGGGTCGGGGAGCGAATGGCGCCGACCACCACGTCACCTTGCGCATCGTGGTCCCGAAGAACCTCGACGACGAGAGCCGCGACCTGATCGAACAGTTCGCCGAGCTCAACCCGATGGATGTGCGGGACTGAGCCTCAGACCAACGCGAAGGCCAGCACTTCGTCGATGTTCTCGACGAAGTGGAAGGTGAGGTCGCGGCGCAGGAGCTGCGGGATGTCGACCAGGTCGTTCTCGTTCTTCTTGGGCAGCACGATGTGGGTGACGCCAGCGCGCCGGGCCGCGAGCACCTTCTCTTTCACACCACCGACGGGCAGCACCTTTCCGCGGAGGGTGACCTCGCCGGTCATGGCCACACGTGCGCGCACCTTGCGGCCCGACAAGAGGCTGGCCAGGGCTGTGACCATGGTGATGCCGGCGGAGGGGCCGTCCTTGGGCACCGCGCCCGCCGGAACGTGGATGTGGATGCCGCGGGTGGAGAAGAGGGTGGGGTCGATGGCCAGCTCCCGGGCGCGGGTGCGCACCACCGACAGTGCCGCAGTGGCCGATTCCTTCATCACCTTGCCGAGCTGGCCGGTGAGCTGCATAGAGCCCTTTTCCTCTTCCCAGGCGGTGGCTTCGATGAAGAGGATGTCGCCGCCGGCGGCGGTCCAGGCGAGTCCCACAGCCACGCCGGGGAGGTCGGTGCGCTCGACCACCTCGACAAAGTGGCGGGCGGGGCCGAGCAGCTCTTCCACCTGGCCTGGCCGGTCGACCCGGATGCCCCGTGAGCGGCCCTCGACGAATTTGCGCGCAGCCTTGCGATGCAGGCCAGCGAGCTTCTGGTTGAGCTGCCGCACGCCGGCTTCGCGGGTGTAGGACTCGATGACGGCCTGGACGGCCTGGCGGGTGACCGAGAAGGGCTTGTCGGCGAGGCCGTGGGACTCGGTCAGGCGCGGCAGGAGGTGCTGCTGGGCGATGCGCAGCTTCTCTTCGAGCAGGTACCCGGGGAGCTCGATCTGTTCGAGGCGGTCGAGCAGGGCTTCGGGGATGGGCGCGGACAGGTTGGCCGTGCAGATGAACATCACCTCGCTCAGATCGACCGGTACGTCGAGGTAGTGGTCGACGAAGGCATGGTTCTGGGCGGGGTCGAGCACCTCGAGGAGCGCCGATGCGGGGTCGCCGCGGAAGTCTTTGCCGAGCTTGTCGATCTCGTCGAGCACGATGACGGGGTTCTTCGTGCCGGCCTTCTTCAGGGCGTGCACGAGTCGGCCGGGCAGGGCGCCCACGTAGGTGCGCCGGTGGCCGCGAATCTCGGCTTCGTCTTTCATGCCGCCCAGGCTGATGCGGGCGAATTTGCGACCGAGGGCGCGGGCGACGCTCTGGCCGAGGGAGGTCTTGCCCACACCGGGGGGGCCGACGAAGCACAGGACCGGACCGCGTCCAGCGGGGTTGAGCGTGCGGACTGCCAGGTACTCGAGGATGCGGTCTTTGACCTTGTCGAGGCCGTAGTGCTCGGCGTCGAGGGCTTTGGCGGCCTCGGCCAGGTTCAGGTGGTCTTCGCTGCGGACCTGCCAGGGCATGCTGGCCAGCCAGTCGAGCCAGGTGCGGGCGACGGTGTACTCGGCGGCGTCGGGGTGCATGCGGCGCAGGCGGTCGAGCTCGCGCAGGGCGTCTTTGAGGCCGGCCTCGGGCATCCCGCACTTGCGCAGGCGCGCTTCGAGAGCGGCGGCTTCGTCGAAGGCTTCGGGGGTCTCGCCGAGCTCCTTGCGCAGCCCGCGGATCTGTTCGCGGAGGTAGTAATCGCGCTGTTGCTTGTCGAGGGTAGCCTGCACCTTCTTGTCGACGGCCAGCTTCACCTTGCGCAGCTCGGACTCACGGGCGAGCCCTTCGATGGCCAGCTCGAGCCGGACGTCGATTGTGCGCTCGGACAGGAATGCCACCTGGTCGGCCCGCGGGACGGTGAGGTTGGCGGCGACGTGGTCGGCGAGCCGGGTGGGGGTGGTGTCGGCTTTGGAGAGCTTGCCCAGAGTGGGCGGGTTGGCGGGGTCTTCGGCCACCCATGCCGCCAACGCTTCGGACAGCTGGCGGTGCAGGGTGGCGACCCGGTCGCGGTCGCGGACGCGGTCGGTGAGGGGACGACTCTGCGCGAGGTAGCCCGCTTCGGGGTCGTGTCGGGGGGGCGCCAGGCGGGCGCGCGCGAGCCCTTCGACCAACACACGGACCGAGCCGTCTCCCAGCCGGACCAGCCGCCGGACCACCGCGAGGCAGGCCACCTCCGCGAAGGTTTCGGGCGGAACCCCCTCGGGGGCGTCGTCCATGGTGGGGGCGACCAGCAGAGGCCGACCGGTGGACAGGTGGAATTCGACCGCCGCCACACCCTCCGGGAGGATCACCGCCACACGGGTAATCATGCCGGGAAGGAGCACACGGTCGGAGAGCGGAAGGACAGGGAGGAGGCCACGCATGCCGGCCCCGTTAGCGCGCCATCGACGTGGTGGGAAGAGCGCCCGAGCCAGTCCCGGGGTCGTCCAAGTGACGCATTCTGTCGTTTGTCTCGCACACTCCTGACACAAGGTGGTGTACGATCCGGTCGGTTGGACGCAAGGCGCGCTGATTTTGTGGCGTGTGCGCCCGCAGCCGACCCGGACCCTCGATGGACCTCCCACGGCGCTTCGGCAAGTACGAGCTCCTGGACCATGTCGCGACTGGCGGCATGGCGGAGGTCTTTCGCGCTCGGAGCTTCGGGGTCGAGGGGTTTGAGCGCCAGATCTGCATCAAGCGCATCCTTCCGGGGCTGTCGCGCGACCCCCGCTTCGTCTCGATGTTCGTCAAGGAAGCGCGCATCTGCTCGGGCATCGCCCACCCGAACGTGGTCCAGATCTACGAGCTGGGGCGCATCGGCGACGACCACTACATGGCGATGGAGTTCGTGCACGGCCGCGACCTCGGGCGCATCCTCCGCACCATGCGCCGGTCTCGCACCCCCATGCCGGTGGGAGTGGCGGTGCATGTGGTGGTCGAAGCGCTGCGCGGGCTGGGGTGTGCACACGGCATGTGCGACGCCGACGGTCGGGCCCTCGGGGTGGTCCACCGCGACATCTCCCCGCACAACATCCTCGTGGGCTTCGAAGGCGAGACGAAAGTGTTCGACTTCGGCGTGGCCCAGCTGGGTGCGGCGGAGTCGGGCGGCAAGGGCGGCGGGAAGCGGGCGTACATGGCGCCAGAGCAGGCCCGCGGCCAAGAGCTCGACCAACGCAGCGACCTCTACGCGATGGGGGTGGTGCTGTTCGAGCTGCTCACCAGCCGGCGGCCGACGCCTGCCACCGTCGAAGGACCCACGCAGCCCATCGAAGACGTCCGACACCTCCGCCCCGAGGTGCCCGAGGCCATCGCAGCGTGCGTATCGGCACTGCTGGCCCCCCTTCCCGACGACCGCCCCCCCACCGCCCGAGATGCTGCCGACCAGCTCCGGGCAGCGCTGTACGAGTCGGGCCTACAAGCCCACAGCGACGACCTGCGGCGCTTTCTCACCAGCTTGTACCCGGATGTCCGCACCCGCTCGGCGCCGGGCACGGTCGACCTGGGTGGGCTGGCCTCCGACGTCGTCCAGCTCGGCCACAGCGGTCCGGGCGAAGCCACCCCCAGCAGCCGCACAAGCAGCGGTGGCGACAGCCGGCCGGAGGGTGGGCGACGACCTGTCGTCACCCTCTTGGCCGAGGTGGTGGGGCTCACGGATGCCACGGTTCGCCTGGAGTCCGAGCACATCTTTCGTCGGCACCTGCGGCTGCTGCGGCGCGCCTGGCGCGTGGTCGAGGCCCATGGCGGCACCATCGAAGAGTGGCGCGACGACACCCTCACGGTGCTGTTTGGCCTTCCGCGGGCGAGCGGCCACGACGTCGAGCGGGCTCTGGCCTGTGCAGAAGCGCTGGTTGAAGTGGCCCGCGGGCTGCCCGAGTCGGTGGGCCGGGTGGAGCTCTGCATCGGGGTCCACCAAGGCGAGATCTCGGTGGCCTCTCGGTCTGGCCGACGGCATCGGTACGTGGCACACGGCGACACAGTGAAGCTGGCCCGCCGCCTCTCGATGGTGGCCGACGCCGGCGAGGTGCTGGTGAGCGAACACGTGGCCGGCCTCGGTCGACGGCGCTTCGAGTTCGAGGAGGGACCGGCCCTTCAGCGACGCAAGGTGAATGGCGGACAGCGTGCTTGGCGCCTGGTGCGCCGACGGGCCCGCGACCAGGTCAACGCAGGGCGCTGGGTGGCGCGGGGGGATGAACTGTCGATCATCAGCCGGGCGCTGTCGATGCTGGGAGACGGTGAAGGCACGCGGCTGGCCGTGCTCGGACCAGCAGGCTCGGGCAAGTCACGCCTGCTGCGCGACGTGGTGGTGCTCGCCCGACGGCGGGGGGCTCGGGTGGCTGGAGTCCGCGGGCTTCCCTACGGTGCGGGCGGGGGCACACGCGTGCTGCACGACCTCGTGCGGGCCATCCTGGGGTTGGAAGACGCCCCCATCACGGGCGCCGACCTCGACGACCGCCTGGTGCGGATGGGCCTGGAAGCCGAAGAACGCACTGCACTGCGGGCGCTCGTGGCGGGCCGTGCACGCGGCAAGCAACCACGCACCCGACAGGCCAGCCGCCGACGTGCGGAAGAAGCGGTTGCGGCCTTGATGCGAGAGCTGTCTCGGGCCCAGCCTGTCATCGTGGCCGTGGAGGATGTGCAGTACCTCGACGACTCCGAGCACAGGCTGCTGCGGGGTGTGTTCGACCGTGTGCGCGACCTGCCCGTGCTGTGGTGGCTGTCCGCGCGAGAGGCCCTCCCCGACCTCCTCGAGCCGGCCGACCGAGTCATCCGTCTCGACCGCATGCCCGCCGACCGCATGCGCTCGCTCGCCGCCCAGCTGATGGATGCCCGCGAGATCGGACCGGCGCTGTGGCGTTCCCTCTCGCGCAGCTCGGAGGGCAACCCCCTCTACATCGAGACCATCGTGGGCACGCTGCAGCAGGCAGAGCGCATCGTGGTCACCGACGGTGTGGCCCGCCTGCGCGACCCCGGCCGCTCGGTCCGTCCGCCCCCGGGCCTCGACGCCCTCATCGCCGAGCGGGTGGATGCGCTCGAGCCGGCTCTCCGGGGCTTGCTCCAGCTGGCGGTCACCATCGGCCCACGCTTCTCCATCCGCTTGCTGGGTGCTGCCGCTGGGCTCGACGACCCCCGTCAGCTGGTGGAAGGACTGGTGGGCGAGCGGCTGGTGGTGTGGGTGGGCGACCCCGAGGACGGCCGGTGTGCCGTGGCCAGCACGCTCATCGGACAGGTGGTCCAGCGCTCGCTGCTGGGGGCACAGCGCCGGTCTTGCCACCGTGCCGTGGCTGCGGCCATCGCGCGCCTCCATGCCGACGACCTCACCCCCCATCGCGTGGCCCTCGCCACCCACTGTGCTGGCGCCGGAGACTTCATCGACGCCGCGCGCCATGGGGTCCGGGCGGGCCAGTGGTTTGGCGAACAGCAGCTGCTCGACCAAGCCACACGGGTCTACGAAGGCGCCCTCGAGCACGTCGAGCAGGCCCGTGAGTCGGGCGAAGAGACCTCCCGCTGCGCCCACGCCGAAGCCGTTGTGCGGGCCGATCTGGGCGCTTGTCTGGCGCGTTCGCGGGGCGGGGAGGCCGCCGAACGACACCTCCGCATCAGCCTCGACCTCTCCGCCGACCTCCTCCTGCCCGAGATCGAAGCGTCGGCGCACCTCGAGCTGGGCCGACTGCTGCACACCCGCGGCGATGTGGCCCTCGCAGCGGCTCATCTCGAAGCTGCACGCGACACTGCGCTCGCCGGCCTCACCCACCACACCACCCCCACCTGGCGGGTGCAGCTGGCGGTGCGGGCCCTCGAAGCGCTCGCCGTGATGCGCGACGAGTCCGGCGAGGCCGACTCCGCCCGAGAGAGCCTGGAGGCGGCGCGGGAACTGGCTGCCCACGATGTGCAGCTGATGGGACGCGTGTGGCTGGCTCTGGCCCGTCCTGCGCTCCGTACCGGCGACCGCGCCCGCAGCCGCACACTGCTGGAGAAGGCCCTCGAGTGCGCCATCGAGTCGGGCAACCGCATCCTCGAAGGCAAGGTGCGCAACAACATCGGCATCGTGCACCACGCCGCGGGGGAGTACGACGAAGCCATCGCTTGCTTCGAGGCTGCCCGACGCATCCGGGAGGGGCTTGGCTACCGCCGAGGGGCCGCCATCAACCTGCACAACATCGGGGACACCTGGCTTCGGCGGGGGGAGCATGGCCGGGCGTGGGCGGCGTTCACCGACAGTCGGGCCATCGCCGAGCGGCTCGGGTGGCGACGCGGGCTGGTCATGAACGACCTCTTCCTCGCCTTCCTCGAGCTGCGGCGCACGCGGTGGACCGGGACGGGCGCACGACGGCTCTTCGACCGCCTCCAGCACCTCATCGACGAAGCCCGCTCGCTCGGTGACCTGGAGACCGCAGTGACCGGGCGCTTGTTGCTGGCGCGGGGCCTGCGTGGGGCTGGCCGCTTGTCGGAGGCCGCGAGGGAGCTGCAGCGGGCGCTGGACCGTGCCGAGCGGCTGGATGCTCGGGTGCTGGCCCGCGATCTACGGCTGGAACAGGCCGCGCTGGCGGTCGAGCATCCGGGCGTGGTCACCCATCATCTCGCGGATGCGGGGACCGAAGCCGCTCGATAGGGGCGGATGATCGATGTCAGCTTCGGGGCGAGAGTGGCCACTGGCGCCACCCTTGGCCCACCCGGGGAGAGGGATGTCTATTCGCGAAACGAGCCGAGCGGGACGCTCTGCCACCCACCTCTGGGCCTTGGTGCTCGCTCTCTTGGTGGGGCTGACCATCACGCCGCCTGCTCTGGCAGGCGACGATTCGGCCGCCGAGCCCACTCCCGCCGAGCAAATCGACGCGCTCTTCGGCGAGTGGCTGGTGGGGCCGCTGTTCACCGTGATGTTCTGGGACGTGGTGGCGTGGGACAACTCCCTGCCCCCCGGCGAGCTGCCCCCCACGGAAGACGGCGCCGCCCCGATGGTCGACGGCCAGGAGGTGGTCGAGTACCGCTCGGGCGAGGGCTACGTCTTCAAAGACGTGCGGGAGTCCGCGGCCGACGAGGTGCTCGCCCATCCCGCCGCCGACGAACGCATCGAGCTGTCGGCCGGTCGCACGGCCCGTGTGTCCGAAGTGGGCGACAAGCTCTTTGCTCTCGCCGGACCGGGCTCCGCACCCATGGCCCCGTGTGCCGACTTCGACACCTGCGGCGAGGCCCTCCCATCGGCTGCGGTCGCAGGTCCCGACGGACTGAAGGTTGGCGACCTCCTGGTGAAGGACGCCCCGGCCGACCTCTCCACTGTGCGGGTCCTCCGCGACCGCGGCGAGCATCCCCTCGTTGTGGTCCAGGCCGAAGGCGAGGCCCTCGGTGTGTTGGCCACCCGGTACCCGGTCGACCGCGCGGTTCTCGACCTCAAGCCCGGCCGCATGGTCACCCTCGACGAAGCGAAGTGGGAGGTCCGCTCGGTGGGCTCCGACGGCCAGCTCAAGCTGCGGTCGGCCGCCGAGACCGTCAAAGACACCACCCTCGCCAACCCGGCCGACATCTCGGTGCCGCTCGTGGTGGCCTGGCTGGTCTTCGGTGCCGTGTTCTTCACCCTGCGCATGCAGTTCGTGAACCTGCGCGCCTTCGGCCACGCCATCGCCGTCACCGCCGGTCGCTACGACAGCCCCGAAGAACACGGTGAGATCAGCCACTTCAAGGCTCTGTCGTCCGCCCTGTCCGCCACCGTGGGCCTCGGCAACATCGCCGGCGTGGCCCTCGCGGTCGCGGCAGGTGGCCCGGGTGCCATCCCCTGGATGATTGTGGCCGGCTTCCTGGGCATGTCGTCCAAGTTCACCGAGTGCACGCTCGGCCAGATGTACCGCATCCGCGACTCGAAGGGCCAGGTGTCCGGCGGTCCGATGCACTACCTCTACAAGGGGCTGGCCGAGCTTGGCATGGCCCCCCTCGGCAAGGTGCTGGCGGTCGTCTTCGCGCTCATGTGCATCGGCGGCAGCCTGGGCGGCGGCAACATGTTCCAGTCCAACCAGGCCTTCGTGGCGGTGTCTGGAGAGGTGCCCTTCTTCGCCGACAAGGCCTGGGTGTTCGGCGTCATCATGGCCGTGCTCGTCGCTGCGGTCATCCTCGGCGGCATCAAGCGCATCGGCGCCATCGCCGGCTTCATCGTCCCGGTGATGTGCGGTGTGTACGTGGTCGCGGCCCTCTACATCCTGATGGTCAACGCCTCGGCCGTGCCCGATGCCTTCGCCACCATGTTCCGCAGCGCCTTCACCCTCGAAGCCGGCATCGGCGGCCTCATCGGCGCGCTCATCCAAGGCTTCCGCCGCGCGGCCTTCAGCAACGAAGCCGGCGTGGGCTCGGCGTCCATCGCCCACTCGGCCGCCGCCACCAGCGAGCCCGTGCGCGAAGGCATCGTGGCTCTGCTCGAGCCCTTCATCGACACCATCGTGGTCTGCACCATGACCGGCCTCGTGGTCGTCATCACCGGTGCCTACCAGAGCGGTGTGGGCGACGGTGTGGAGATGACCGCCCACGCCTTTGGCACCGCCCTTCCGTGGTTCCCCAAGGTGCTCAGCTTCGCGGTGGTGCTCTTCGCCTTCTCCACGATGATTTCCTGGAGCTACTACGGCGAGCGCTGCGCGGTGCACCTCTTCGGCGCGTGGGCCTCGCTGCCGTACAAGCTCCTGTTCTGCGTGGCCACGTTCTTCGGTGCGGTGTTCAAGCTGGGCAACGTGCTCGACTTCTCCGACCTCATGGTGCTGGGCATGGCCTTCCCCAACATCCTGGGCCTCCTGCTGCTCTCGGGCAAGGTGCGCAAGGGTCTCGACGACTACTGGGGTCGCCTGCAGTCGGGTGAGATGAAGCCCACGTGAGCACGGCGCTGAACCGCTCGGGGGGCCGCCTCGAAGCGGTCCGCATCCCCACCGATACGTGTGTGCACCCCTGGGACGACCCGGTGGGTGCACTGCCGGTCTTGGAGCACACGCTTGCGGAGGCCCAGGACAAGGCGCTCGCGGAGGCGGGGGCAGTGTTGGTGGACCGACCGTCGGCGGGTGCGCGGGTGGTGGTCTTCACCGACCGACAGTGGTTCACGGGTGCGGCGCTGAAAAAGCTCTTGGCTGGTCCTCCTGGACGCCTTCGGGTGGACGACCCTGCATTCTGGCAGACCAACGGCTCGCTCCAAGATGTGCCCCAGCAGGGTGTCATGGAGCTGGGCTGGACGACCGGGGCTGCCGAGCTGGCTGGCCTGGAGCCCGTGACGGTCGACCTCGACCTGGAAGACCACGGCGCCCACACCAGCCACCCCCGGCTGGCGCATGCCCACCGACCTCTTCGGGTGGGGGCCGCCTGCGTGCACCTGGTCCAGCACTGGACGCACCTGATGCGGGTGAACCAGCTGGCCATCCAGGCCGAGGCCTATGCCGCCCGCGACCGCTTTGGCGATGCACCGTTGTGGCAGAAGGTGGTCCAGGGGGCCCGGATGGTGTGGAAGGCCGGTGGGTGGTCCGAGTCTGCGCTCGCGGCGGCTCTGGTCGAGACCGGCCCCGACTGTGTCATCCACCCCACGGCGGTGGTCGAGGCCAGCCGCATCGGTGCAGGGGTGCACATCGGCCCCCATGCCGTGGTGCGGGGGTCGGTGCTTCAAGACAACGTGGTGGTCGATGCCCACGCCACGGTGGTCTCCACGGTGATGGCCGCGGGAAGCCGCATCGGGCCCTATGGCAACCTGCGCTTCAGCACGCTGTTTCCTGGCGCGCGGGTGTCGGCCGGACCGGGCTACCAGATGTGTGTGTTTGGCCGCGACAGCTTCCTGGCCTGGGGCGTGGCAGCCCTCGACCTGAGCTTCGGACGGGCCATTCGCACCGAGACCGCGCCGGGCCAGAGGGTCGACACGGGCCATCACTTCCTGGGCTGTGCCGTAGGCCACCGGGCGGTGGTGGGCCAGGGCGTGCGCCTTGCCCCAGGAGCGGTGGTGCCGCCGGATGCCACGCTCATCGCCCCCACCCACCACCTCTTTCGGAAGTGGGGCGACCATCCATCCACCGAAGCACCGGTGGTGCCGGGCCCCGATGGTGTGCGCCTGGCGCGTTCAGCCGATCCGGCGGGCGGCGGCCTGCATGGCTTCGGGCGTGGCGGGGAGGATGCCCTTCTCGGTGATGATGCCGGCGATGAGACGCGCGGGCGTGACGTCGAAGGCGAGGTTCCGGGCGGGTGAAGCGGCCGGGGTGGTGCGCACGCGGAGGAACTGGCCGTCGTCGGTCTGGCCCCAGGTGTACTTGACCTCTTCGTTGCCCCGCTCTTCGATGGGGATGTCGTCGCCGGTGGGGCAGTTGGGGTCGATGGTGGTGGTGGGGGCCGCCACGTAGAAGGGCACGCCGTTGTCGGCTGCGGCGAGGGCCGTGGGGTAGGTGCCAATCTTGTTGGCGACGTCGCCATTTGCGGCGATGCGGTCGGCCCCCACGATGACCAGCTGGATCTCGCCACGACGCATCAGCAGGGCGGTGGCGTTGTCGGCGATGACGTAGTGCTCGATGCCTTCGCCCAGGAGCTCCCAGGCGGTGAGCCGTGCGCCCTGGCTGCGGGGTCGGGTCTCGTCGACGAACACCTTGAACTGGGTGCCTTGGCGGTGGGCGGCGAACATGGGGGAGATGGCGCTGCCCCAGTCCACGAAGGCCAGCCAGCCGGCGTTGCAGTGGGTGGCCACGCCGTCGCCGTTGTTGATGAGGTGGGCGCCGTGCTGGCCGATGGACTCGCAGCAGGCGGCATCGTCGTCGGCGACCGCTTGGGCGGCATCTACGGCGGCCTTGCGGGCGGCGGCGAGGTCTCCACCGGCGGATGCGATGGCCGCGAGCACGGTGTCGATGCCGTAGAAGAGGTTCTGGGCGGTGGGCCGGGTGTCGCGCAGAGTGGCGGCGGCTTCCTGGATGTAGGCGTCGAAGCCGTCGTCGGGGGCTTCGAGGGCGGCCTGGGCCATGCCCGCAGCCCCGGTGGCACCGATGGCGCCGGCACCCCGCACGATCATCGTAGAGATGGCGTCTGCGGTGTCTTTGTGGGTGGCCATGTCCACGATGCGGAACTCGTGGGGGAGGCGGGGCTGGTCGATGAGGCGGACCGTGCCGCCCTCCATCCAGACCGTGCGGTAGTGCTTGCCGTCGACGCGCATGGGGAGCTCCAGGGTGCTCGATGTGCGCGTGCTCTACTTCGCTGCCGACCGGGGGACCAGAGGACGGGGCAATGGCGGCAGGGCGCCTTCTTCTCCGCACCGGAAGCGCATCCAGCCCAGGTAGTTCTCCGACCACCACTCCAGCACACCCTGGCCGTCGGTGTCGCCGCGCAGGAGGTTCTGGTACAGCTCGTCTTGGTACACCTTGCCGCTGATCCAGTCGCGCACGATGAAGTCTTCGCCGTCCCACACGGCGTACTGGCTGGAAGCGAAGGTCCAGCTGCCGGTGTTCACGTACACCTTGCCGTCGGGCATCTCGATGCGCCCGGGGATGTGGGAGTGGCCGCACACGAGGGCGTCGAGCTGGAGGGTGGGGAGGGCCCGGCACACGCCGTCGAACAGCATGGCGGCGTCGCCGAGCTGGTTGCGGGTCCAGTACTCGATGGCGCGGCGCTGTTCTGCCATCACGTCGGGGCGGCCCACGCTGGTCCAGAAGCGATGGAGCAGGTCGACCCAGAGCGCGGCCTTGTGGAAGACCCAGAAGGCCACCCGGTTGACGGGGTTGTAGAACTGCTCGAGCGGGAGCCGGAGCCAGTGGCCGGTGATGCGCTCGGCCATGTGGTGGGTGAGCGTGGCGACGTGGGCCCCGGAGAGGTCGGCGCCGAGGTGGCGGTCGAACTGGTAGCCGTGCTCGACGAGGATGCGGTCGCCGATGCGCAGGCTGCTGCACACATCGAAGCGCAAGAGATCCTTGAACAGGCTGATGTCGTAGTCGTGGTTGCCCCAGATGTACGTGACGCCGTTGGTGTCGGCGAGGCGGGACAGCTCTCCGATGAGGCGTGCGTGGGCGCGGAGCACCCGGCTCATGGACCACGCCTGGGGGAAGTCGATGGCATCGCCGGCGATGACGAGGTGGGCGCCCTCGCGGCGGATGCGGTCGAGGAGCGCGATGAGGTCGCGGTCTTTGCCCATGAAGGTGTCGGACCGCGTGCCGTCGCCGAGGTGGAGGTCGGAGACGAGGTAGACCCGCCGGTCTGCCGGCAGGGTGCGGGTGACGTGGAGGGCTTGGGGGGCAGACCAGGAGAACACGGGCTGTCTCTCGCGCGCACAGGATGCTCGTCATCGTAGCCTCGTGCGGCTACCGGGGGAGCATGGAACGCAAGAAGCAAACCCCCAAGCCTCCCGGAAGCGTGCAATTCATCGGCAGCTTCCCGGACGAACTCCCCGCCCCCGAGCTGCCCGAGGTGGCTTTTGCGGGTCGGTCCAACGTGGGCAAGAGCAGCGCCATCAACGGCGTGCTCGGCCGGAAGAGCGCCGCCCGCGTGAGCCGCAGCCCCGGTCGAACGCAAACCATCAACCTGTTCAAGGTCGACAACCGGTACATGCTCGCCGACCTCCCCGGCTACGGCTTCGCCAAGGTGCCCGAAGACGTGCAAGCACGCTGGAAGGGCATGGTGGAGGGCTACCTGGGCAGCCGCGAGACGCTCCGGCTGGTGGTGTGTCTGGTGGACAGCCGGCACCCGCCTCAGAAGCTCGACCTGGCGCTGCTGGGCGGACTCACAGGCGCGGAGATTCCGTACCTGGTGGTGGCCACGAAGGTGGACAAGCTGCCCAAGAGCAAGCGGAAGTCCATCCTGGCCAAGCTGCGGAAGGGGCTGGGTGTGCCGGAGCTGCACGCGCTGTCGTCGCTCAATGGCGAAGGTGTGGGGGAGCTGCGGGCGCGGCTGTTGCGGGTGGTGTCGAAGAAGGGCTGATGGGGGCAAGGGCTGGGCCCCCTCCGACCGCTTCGCGGCCACCTCCCCCTGAAGGGGTCTCCTACCCGCACAAGTCGTGCACTCCACCGACAAACACCGCGTCCTCGGTCGAGGTAGCCTCCAGGCTGACTGCTCGTGCACCAGCGGGGGACTCCGTCCCCCGGACACCCCCTGTTCTCCGGGGAGAACTCCGTCCTCCCCGGGCCCCTCCGGCCGGGGGACGACTCGCTTCGCTCCGTACGTCCCCCTGGACCCCCTGTGCGGGCCCGGTGCCAACAGCCGATGGTCGCAGGGTTCAACAGCCGGTGCCCGGTCCCGAGCCGGCTGTCGAGTCCGGGCATCGATGTGCTCGGGGGACGACGACTCGATGGGTGGTCGCCAGATTCGTCGCTTTGTTCGCTAGCGCTCACGCTCCGAACGACTCGGTCGAGGCCGACCGTGCTCCGAGCCGTCGCCCGACCACCAGGCTCACGACCTACGGGCTCGATGGACGAAGCCGGAGCACGTCGCCGAGAACGCTGTCTACAAGCAGTTACTCGGCGATGTGATCAATAGAGGCCTCTGAACGGGGGAGGACTGCGGGGTGTGGCTTGTGGCTGCGGAAGTGTGGCGGGGCTGGGCCCCCTCCGACCGCTTCGCGGCCACCTCCCCCTGAAGGGGGAGGACATCGTCGTTCTCACCGTCCTCCCCCTTCACCCGAGAACGACAAACGCGGCTTCCAGTGACGGAAGCCGCGTCGTTCTTCGTGGGGCTCAGTAGGAGGAGCCGGGCACCAGGACGATGATGTCTTTGGTGTCGAGGAGCACGGTGTCGTCGCCGATGACCGTGAGCGTGAGGCGGAAGAGCTGGTCTTCGGTGGTGGCTGCCACCACGCCGCGGAACTCGAGCACGAAGTCGATTTCCTGCGAGCCGGAGCTGGGGTCGATGTCGGTGAAGTACTCGGGGTCGATGCCCGTGACGAAGCCCCACTCGTCGCCGTCGACCTCCAGGCTCACCTTCTCGAACTTGATGGAGCTCACGAGGTCTTCGATGGCGCTCGTGATGGTGGTGCGGAAGGTGGAGCTGCTGCCGGTCCAGCGGAAGGCGAGGGGGTCGTCGGCTGCGCCGTCGCCGTCGGTGTCGGCGTAGGAGCCCGAGGCGTTGGCCAGCTGCACCATCTGGTTGTAGGGCGTGCTGGTGTAGTTGTTGGCCTGGATGCCGATGACGTAGCCGCCGAGGTCGGAGAGGGCCGCCACGACGTCGTTCTGGCCGGCGTCTTGCGGGCAGCCGCCGGGGCCGGGGTAGCCGTTGTCGGGGTCGCGGAGGTCGTAGTCGGTGGCGAAGACGATGACCGGCAGGGCGTAGTCGCGGAAGCCAAAGCCGCCGTTGAGGCCGCCGCCGGAGCCCGACGAGCTGTAGTGCTGGCCGCCCGAGCCGTTGAAGGGGTCGGAGGAGCTGGACAGGAACGGCTGGACGTCGGTGCTGCTGTCGTAGCTGCGGTCGCAGTTCATGTCGTAGCCCTCGCCGGAAGCACCCTGGTAGATGGCTTCCATGGAGGACTCGGGGCCGTCGCCGCCGTAGTGCAGCTGCACTTGCGTGTTCAGGACGTTGTTGACCTGGCTGGTGCTGTCGGTGATCTGCTGCCGCATGATGAAGGGCTTGTCGCCGGACGACGAGTAGCCGTAGCCACAGCAGGCGTAGTCGTCGTAGGTGCCCACGCCGTACTCGGCGTCGGGGATGGTGGCGGCGAGGCTCGACACGATGGACGTGAACTCGCTGGCCATGGCGTTGGCGGTGCTGCCCATCGAGCCGGTGGTGTCGATGAGGAAGGCGACGTCGCCGAGCTGGATCTCGAGGGTGAAGGTGAACAGCTCTTCGATGTTGGTGCGCTCGGGCACCTCGACGTACACGCCGTCGACCACGCTGCCCACATCGAGGGGGTCGGTGCCGGCTGCCACCTCGCCGCCGTCGGAGTAGCCGTCGCCGTCGGTGTCGGGGTCGTAGGGGTCGGTGTTCCAGACGCCCACTTCTTCGGCATCGGGCAACGAGTCGCCGTCGGAGTCGGTGTCGGCGAAGTCGTAGATGCCGTCGCCGTCGGTGTCGCGGGGCTCGGCACCTTCTTCGGCCACCGCGCCTTCCGTGCTGTCGGGGATGCCGTCGGCGTCGGAGTCGGTGTCGAGGTAGTCGGGGGTGCCGTCGCCGTCGGTGTCGGCGGGGTCGGAGTCGAACTCGGAGTTACCGGCTTCGTAGACGTCGTAGATGCCGTCGCCATCGGAGTCGAGGTCCATGTAGTCTTCGACGCCGTCGCCGTCGGAGTCGAGGCCTGCGCAGTCGGCGCCAATCTCGTCGACGTCGAGGATGCCGTCGCCGTCGTTGTCGACGTCGGCGTAGTCTCGGATGCCGTCGCCGTCGGTGTCGACCGGACCTTCGCCTGTGGGCCGCTTCTCGTCGGAGTCGGAGACACAGTTGTTGTCGGAGTCGAGGTCGAGGTAGTCGGGTGTGCCGTCGCCGTCGCTGTCGCGCGGGAGGGTGAGGGGGTCGCCGTCGCCGGCTTCGAGGCGGTCCTTGATGGAGTCGCCGTCGGAGTCTTCATCCTTGTAGTTCATGTCGCCGTCGCCGTCGGCGTCTTCTTCCATGCCATCGTGGATGTCGATGATGGTGTCGCCGTCGGCGTCGTCGTAGGTGTAGACCAGGCCCGAGTCGGAGCCTCCACTGCCTGCACCGTCTTCCTTGGCGGGGTCTTCCTCGGAGCAACCGGCGGCGAGGAGGACGCTCGAGAGCGCCAAGAGACGGGTGGTCAGGCGAAATGGGCTGTTCATGGCCGTCTCACAAGATGATGGGGGCGAGCGCGAATGGGCGACGAGGGGGGAGCGCAGTCGACGCCGAATCGTAGCGGAGGTTACCGACGGCCACCCGCAATGTCAATCGGACGATGACATCGGTGTTCCCTGGCTCCTCCACCGGCGAGATCCGGCTGTGGCGGGAACGAACCATCGACTCGAAAGGAGGCGACCATGGCGCGCAAGCAGCGCAGGCGCCCGGACCACTACTCGAAGAAAGCAAAGGCCGAAGGCTACGCCGCCCGCAGCGTGTACAAGCTCGAAGAAATCCAGCGTCGGTTCCGCATCCTGAAGGGCGGGGCGCGGGTGGTGGACCTCGGATGTGCGCCGGGCAGCTGGTCTGCGTATGCCGCCCAGATCTGCAGCAAGAAGCGGCTGGTGGGCATGGACATCACCAAGCTCGATGCCTACCCCGGCACGTTCATCCACGGCTCCATCCTGGAGGTCCCCACTGAGACCATCCACGAGGCATTGGGTGGGCCGGCCGACGTGGTGCTGTCGGACATGGCTCCGTACACCAACGGCAACCGCTTCAGCGACCACGTGCGGCAGCTCGAGCTGGCCACCGCCGCCTTCGACACCGCCTGTCGCTTGCTGAAGCCGGGCGGCTCGTTCGTGGTGAAGGTGTTCGACGGCCAGGACGCCCAGGCCTACACGCTGGGCGTTCGGAAGCGCTTCACCACTGTGAAGCGACTGAAGCCGCCGGCCACACGAAACCAGAGCGTGGAGTTCTTCCTGGTGTGCACGGGGTTCAAGGCCGAAGCCCCCACCCCGTGAGCACGCTCAGGACACGGCCCACCGGGTGAGGGTGGGCACCATCGCGCCCAAGCCGCCAGCGGCGAAGTGGTCGGTGGCTTTGTCGGAGAAGGCGGGGCCGGCGATGTCGAGGTGGGCCCACTCGGTGTTCTCGACGAAGTGCGACAGGAACAGTGCGGCGGTGATGGAGCCTGCGGCCCGGCCACCCACGTTCTTCACGTCGGCCCACTCGGCCTTGAGCTTGTCCTTGTAGCGGGCGTCGAGCGGCAGGCGCCAGACGTCTTCGCCGGAGTCGGCTGCAGCGCTGGAGAGGGCGCTGGCGAGGTCGTCGTTGTCGGTGAAGAGGCCGGTGTACCGCTCGCCCAGGGCCACGATGGCAGCACCGGTGAGGGTGGCGATGTCGACCATGGCGTCGAGGCCCAGGCCGCTGGCGAGCGACAGGCAGTCGGCGAGGACCAGGCGGCCTTCGGCGTCGGTGTTGTGGACCTCGACGGTCTTGCCGTTGGAGATGTGCAGGACGTCGCCGAGCTTGTAGCAGCTGCCGCCGAGCATGTTCTCCACACAGCCGATGATGCCGTGCACCTCGACGTCGTCGGGCTGGATGTCGGCGAGGGCACGGAACACACCCACCACGGTGGCGGCGCCGCCCATGTCGCAGCGCATGGTCTGGAGGCCCGGGCCGGACTTGATGTTGAGCCCGCCGGCGTCGTAGGTGACGCCCTTGCCCACGAGGCCCACCTTCTTGCGGACCTTGCCTTCGGGCTTGTACACGAGGTGCACGAGGCGAGGCTTGCGGTCGCTGCCCTTGCCCACGGCGTCGATGCCGCCCATGCCGGCTGCGAGGATGCGGTCGTAGTCCCAGACGTCGGCGGTGATGCGGCCCCCGGCGAGGTCGGCGGCCGCTTGGGCGAGGGTGGCGGGGTAGATGACGTCGGCGGGTTCGTTCACGAGGTCGCGGGCCAGGATGCGGCCCTGCGCGATGGCTTCGGCGAACGAGCCGTTGGAGAGGTCGGTGTTGCCGAGGAGGCTCACGCTGGTGGGGGCGGCCTTGCGCTTGGCTTCGGCCTTGTACTTGTCGAAGCGGTACACGCCTTCGTGCATGCCTTCGATGGCGGCGATGGTGTGGTCGGCGCCGAGGGTGCCCAGGGCGAGTGCGACCGATGCGTCGCCGTTCTTCCGCGCGATGGAGCCAGCCTTGCCTGCGGCTGCTCGGACGTTGCCCACGGTGCCGTCACCGAGGCCCACGAGCGCGATGCGCTTGGCGGCGGTGCGGCCGAAAGTGGGGAAGACGGCGGACTGGCCGGCCTTGCCCTTGAAGTCGTCGCCAGCTGCGGTGAGGCATTCGTCGCCGAACGCACCGAGGAGGTCGTGCAGGGCGCCGGCTTCGGGCGAGGCGGGCACACCGACCACGAGGAGGTCGGCCTGTGCGGCAGCGGGGGCGGTGGAGCTGGGGGCGAACTTCATGTTGGCTTCCGAAGAACTGGGGCTGTGCACTGGCGCTCAGGCCGGCGGGCGGAACGCGATGAGCGCGATGCCCAAGATGATGATGAGGACGATGGCGACGGCCAGGAACATGTAGTAGGCGTCGCCCTTCACGAGCTGGACAAGGCGAGAGACCGCCGCTCCGACGGGACCGAGGTCGTCGTCGTCGGAGGGGGCGGGGGTGTGAGCGGGGTGGTCGACCGAGCGCGGCGCCGGGCGGGAGGGCTCGGCGGGGTCGAGGCGGGTGGTGGGTTCGTCGACGTCGAGGTCGACCCAGCTGCCCATCACCGGGAAGCTGGGGTCGACGTCGGGGAGGTCGGCGGGACCGGGAACCGAGGGGCGCTCGGCGGGCTCGACGGTGGCGGGCTGGGGGCGCGACCGGGGGTGGGGGTCGGTGGCGCGGGGGCGGACGCCGGGCTCGGAAGCGCGTGCGGCCGGATGTGCACGGCCAGGGGTGCGGCCCGAGTGGGTGCCACGCGGGGGCATCGGGGGACGGCCCGCATCCACCATGGTGTCGCGGGCTTCGGTGCCGGGCGATGACGGCCGACCGGGGGACGACGGCCGGCCCGGTGTAGAGGGGCGACCCGCAGACGACGGGCGGTCGATGGAGGGGCCGTCGAAGCCAGGTTCGGACAGCCGGGCGGGTGTGGTGAGCCGTGCGCCTGCAGACGAGGGGCGGTCGCGGACCGGTGGGGCCGACTGGATGCCCGGAGTGGAGTGCCGCACGCCGGGTGTGGAGTGCCGCACGCCGGGAGTGGACGGCCGGGGCTGCTGTGGCGTGGACCGCGGGGCCGGGGTGCGGGCGCGCGGAGGCTGTGATGCGAGGTTCTTGGGCCGGTGCGGCGCGATGGGCGTGGGCTCGACCGCGACGGTGGGGGCTTCTTCGTCGACCGTGGGCGGAGCGTGTCGCTGGGCGTCGGTGGGGCGCACCAGCCGGGGGGCGACGGCGGTGGGGCGCTCGGCCACGCCGGGCTCGGTGACCTTGGTGACCGGTTCGTCGCCGTGGCGGTCCATTGGAATGGGAGCGGGGGCGGGGGCGGTGCGCGGAGGCACGTACCCCGGGGCCGGGCGGACCTGGAACTCACCTTCAGCGGTGGTGGGTTCGTCGCCGGAGTCGCGGATGGTGAAGGCCACGCGGACGCGGAAGGTGCCGGGGCGGAGGTCGGTGAGCTTGAACAGGAAGCGGAAGCGCCCGCTGGGGTGCTTGTCGACCGAGTAGGCGCACGACAGCTCGCGGATGCGGCTGCCGGTTTCGTTCTCGAAGAGCGCGATGCCGGTGGCGATTTCGTCGCGGCCCTCGACGCCCGGCGTGCAGCCCACGTTGATGGTGAACTTGATCTCTTCGTCGGTCTCGAATGAGGTGGCGCCCGCCCGCAACGACCAGTTGAGGCGCCCGAGGCTCTCGACGGTGGGGTGAATCAGCGCGCGGGTGTCGGCGAAGCGCTTCTGGAGCTCGGAGGTGTCGCGGAAGCGGTACGGCGGCGAGGGGCTGGTCTCGCGGGACAGGGCCCGGTTGAGCAGCGCGACCAGGCGGTCGGCGAGGCGCCCGTGGAAGCCCGGGTTGGAGGGTTCCTTGCGCAGGCGGTTGAGGAGCTGGTCTTTCAGCGCCACGCGGTGGGGCTTGTCGAGGCCATCGATGGGGAGGCTGCCGAAGCGTTCCTGGCCCACGGTGAGGGCGCGCGTGAGCTGGAGGCTGAGGGCCCAGGTGTCGGCCTGGACGCTGAGCGGGAGGGGGGAGGTGAGGCCCCGGAGCTCGGGCGCGAGATGTGCGGCGGGGGTGTCGGCGGCGGCGTAGAGGTCGGACTGGTGCCGGCGGAAGGTGGGTGTGATGGGGTCGGTGAGGCGGACGGTGCCGCGTTCGTCGACCAGCACGTTGCCGCCGGTGAGGTTGCCGTGGAAGGGCGTGTTGCCGGAGAAGCCGTGCAGCAGCTTGGCGGCCTGGATGGCGAGGTCGAGGATGTCGGCGGTGGACTTGCCGCGCGTGCCTTCTTCGGCGAGGGGCAGCCCGGCCCAGGCGAAGGCCACAGCGGGACCGGTGTCGTCTTTGAGGCGACCCACGAGTGCGGGTAGCCCCGGAACCTGTCCCCCTTCGGCCAGGCGGGCCTGCTCGGCCATGATCTCCCGACACGCGCTGGCGAGGCGGGTGTCTCCTCCGAGGTCGTCGGCGCTCAGGGGCACCTTGATGACCACCGCCTGGCCGGACTCGGCGTGACGGGCGGCGTAGGTGCGGCTCCAGCTGCCGCGGCCGAGGAAGCGTCCCACCTCGTAGGTTCCGCCGCGGTCGTCCCGGGCGGTGTCGCCGGTGTTCATGGAGGGGCTCACTTGGAGGGAAGTGGGGAGGGGAGGGGTCGCCGTGCGGCGGGAGGGCCGTGGGTACCGGTGCGGAGGGTGCCCTCGTGGAGAGCGTGCACCGATGGCGGGTAAAGGCCGCATCGCGGGTATCGGAACCCGACCTGAATGTCAACGCGTCGTGCCCTTGCGCCTGACCCCGGTTCGCCGGCCATCCCAGTGGATTAAGGCCGCCGCGAGGTCGCCCGCCGCCCCCTTCGGCTCCGCAGGGTGTCACCTCTACGGAGAGTGTCGTTGCCACGCGACTTCGAGATCGATCTCGGTCCGGACGGACCCGGCGTCTACCGCCTGCTGCGGGCAGGCCTCAAGCGCACCATCCGCGACTTCGAGGCTGCGCGCACCCAGCTCCAGGCCGCCCAGGAAGCCCGGCTGAAGGCCATCGTGGGCCTCATGTCGGGCACGGAGTTCGGTCGGGCCCACGGCATCTCCCGGGTGCGGAGCCTCGCCGACCTGCAGGCCGCGGCCCCCATCCGCACGTACGCCGACCTCCAGCCGTGGTTCGACCGCATCGCGGATGGTCAGCGCAAGGTGCTCACCCAAGAGCCCGTGCAGATGCTGCTCGAGACGTCTGGCACCACGGGCCGCCCCAAGCTGCTGCCGTGCACACGCACCTGGGCGGAGAGTGTGGCGGCAGCGCAGGCCATCTGGGTGCTCCGGATGGTGGCCGACCACCCCGAGATTCGCGATGGTCAGGCGCTCACGGTGGTCTCGCCGGCGGTCCACACGCACACGGCCGGAGGCGTGCCGGTCGGCAGCAACACGGGTCGGATGCATGCCCGCCAGCCGTGGTGGGTGCGCTCGCGCTACCCGGTTCCCGATGCGGTCTACGCGCTCAAGCCCAGCGAGCTCAAGTGGTACGCGCTGCTTCGGTTCGCGCTCCAGTCCAACATCTCCACCATCACCACCGCCAACCCCTCCACCATCCTGCTCATGTGCCGGCTGCTCCAAGAGTGGCGCCTGCCCCTGTCTCGCGACCTCGCCGACGGCACCCTCCGCCATGGGCCGGCGCGCTACCTGGGCCGCTGGGAGCGCTTTTCCCTGGAGCGGCGTCTGAAGAAGGTGAGCCCACCCGCCGACTTCCGGCCGGCCCACATCTGGCCGCTCAAGCTGGTCAACTGTTGGAAGGGCGGTCCTGCGCAGTACTTCACGGCACGGCTCCCACAGGCCCTCGGTGCAGCGGTGCCGGTCCGCGAGGTGGGCATCACCGCGAGCGAGGGCTACTTCGCGCTGCCCCTGGGCGACGACTGGCCGGGCGGGGTGATGTGGCCGCTCGGGCACGTGATGGAGTTTGTGGGGGACGACGGACGGGCCCGCTTTGGGTGGCAGCTCGACCAGGGCGAGCGGGTGCGGCTGGTCATCACCACCGAAGCCGGCCTGTTCCGCTACGACCTCAAGGACACCCTGGAGGTGGTGGGCCACGCCGGACAGCTGCCGGTGCTGCGGTTTGTCGGGAAGACCGGGCGCTGGCTGAATGCCACCGGCGAGAAGGTCACCGAGGCCCAGGTGTCGGCTGCGATGCAGCAGGCGGTGGAGTCGGTGGAGCTGCCCACAGTGGGGGGCTTCTCGGCGCGCACACACTGGGCCGAAGTGCCGTATGTGGAGCTGGCGGTCGAAGGATGTCCGTCGCGTGCGGCCGCCGACCTCGCCGCGGCGTTCGACCGGGCTCTTGGTGGCGAGAACATCGAGTACGACGCCAAAAGAGAGAGCGCTCGCCTGGCGCCACCCCGCGTGCTGGTGGTTCCCGACGGCACCTTTGCACGGTGGCGGAAAGGACGCGTCGCTGCCGGAGCCCCCGATGGGCAGGTGAAAGACCCCATCCTGTCGGTGTCTGACGTGGAGTGGGACCGCGTGATGGCAGCCCGCGCATGACCCTCGCCTCCTGGCTGTCGGTGTGGTGTGGCCTCACCGCGCTGGGGTGGCTCGGCGGCTGGCGCAAGGCGAAGAAGGCCTCCAAGTCGTCCCCCTACCGACTCCGACCCACGCCCCACGCCCCCGGCTTTGACAGCCGACTTGCGGTGGTCGTCCCCGCTCGAGACGAAGCCGCCGGCATTGTGCGCTGCGTCGAAGCGGTCCTCCAAGACCCCGACCCCAACCTCTCCCTCACGGTGCTCGACGACGGCTCCACCGACGACACCGCCGTCTTGCTCGCCCGGCTCGCCGACCGTCATCCGCGCCTGAGGGTGGTCTCTGGCGGGAACCAGCCCTTGCCCGAAGGCTGGCTCGGGAAGCCGTGGGCCTGTCAGCGGGCGGCCGAAGCAGCGCTGGTCGACGACCCCGAGCACCTCCTGTTCCTCGACGCCGACGTTGCGCTGCAGCCCGGCGCCATTCGTTCGGCGGTCGCCTATGCACGCGCCCAAAACCTCGACCTCCTGTCGGTCATGGGCACCCTCGAGCTCGGGTCGTTCTGGGAGCGCGCCATCCAGCCCGCCGTGGTGGGCCTCATCCTCGCGGGCAACGACCTCTCCCGCATCAACGACCCCTCCCGTCGCCCCGCGCGGCCGCTCGCCAACGGTCAATTTCTGCTGTTCCGCACCTCTGCCTGGCAGCACATCGGCGGCCATCATGCCGTGAAGGGCGCCATCATCGACGACGTAGGCCTGTCCACCGCCACCGTGCAGGCCGGCGGCACCTACCACCTCGTCTTCGGGCCCAAGCTGTTCCAGTGCCGCATGTACACCGGCTTCTCAGAGATCTGGTCGGGCTGGACGAAGAACCTCTTCGAGGGGATGGCCGCGTCGTGGACTCTCGTGGCCGGGCTGGTGGGCTTCGTGGCGTTGTCGGTCGTGCTGCCCTGGGTGCTGGTCCCGGTGGCTCTCCTCACGGTCGACCCCATCCTCGGCACCACCGCCGGTCTCGCTGTGCTCGGACAGGTGCTCACGCGGGTGCACCTCGACCGGCGCTTTGGTCAGGACTCCCGCTACGCCCTCACCATCCCGCTCGGGTGGTCGGTGCTGGCGGCCATCGCGGTGGCGTCGGGGCTTCGCTACCACCGGGGCGGCGGAACCTGGAAGGGGCGCTCACTGCCGGCCGGCGGCTGACCCGTTCTTCTCCACGTACAAGCTGAGGCTGGGGAAGGCGAAGGACACGCCGTTTCGTTCGGCGATGCGCATGATCTCGAGGTTGAGGGCCGCCTTGGCCTCGAGCTCGGCCGTCCAGTCGGGCACGTTGAGGAAGAAGTACAGCAGCACCTCGAGGGCGCTGTCTCCGAAGCCCTTGAAGTGCACTTCGCAGGTGGTGTCGGCGACGTGCGGGTGGTCGGCGAGGAGCTGGCGGACGTCGGCGACGAACTGCTGCATGGCGTCGGGGGTGGTGTCGTAGGTGAGGCCGAGGACGGTCTTCACGCGACGGAATTGGCGCTGGCCCATGTTGTCGATGGTGCTGTTGGCCACCTTGGCGTTGGGGACCGACACGACCGAGCCGGCGAAGGTGCGGATGCGGGTGCTGCGGAAGCCCACCTCGACCACCACGCCTTCTACACCGCCGCCGATGACCACCCAGTCGCCGATCTGGAACGGACGGTCGGTGAAGATGGTCATGGAGCCGAACAGGTTCTCGACGGTGTCCTGGGCGGCGAGAGCGAATGCCAGCGAGCCCACGCCCACGCCTGCGACCAGCCCGGTGACGTCGATGCCCAGGTTCTGCACGACCGCGACGGCACCGATGATCCAGATGGCGGTCTTCACGGCCCGGCTGGCGAGCGGGATGACCTGGTCGTCGAGCTTGCTTTCGGTGGCTTCGGCCTGCCGCGCGAAGAAGTCGGAGACGATGTCGACCACGCGGGATGCGACGAGCACGACCGCAATCGACGTGGCGCCGGTGGCGATGAACAGCAGGAAGCGGCTGGCTTGCACCCCGAGCTGGAGGTCGGGGATGCCCCACAAGGCCACCAGACCGACCGCGAAGATGGTGAGCGGACCGCGGGTGCTCCGCAGGACCTCGGGCTTCAGCTCGATGCGACCGCGCCGGGCCAGCCGCAGGAAGCGCTCCGACACCAGCCTCTGGGCGAGCAAGCCCACAAACAGCGAGGCCACCACCAGCAGCAGCAGGTAGGCCATCTGCCACGTGTACAGCCCCAGGTAGGGGCCTTCGACGGAGGCTGGGATGTGCTTCTGGAGCCAGCCGGGGATGCGGGAGAAGGTGTCGCCGTAGAGCTTGGGCGTGGCGTGCACGATGCTGCGCGAGTAGAGCCAGCGGCCGTCGCGCGACCGCTCGATGACGAGCGCGGGGAAGGTGTGGACGGGCTGGACCCGGTGACCGCCCTGTTCGTTGCGGAAGTCGGGGTCGAGGGAGAGGTCGCTCACCGGAAGGTAGAGGCCCCGCGCATCGAGCACGCGCTTGAGCTGGATGGCCCGCACCTCGGCTTCGGCCCGGGTCATGCCTGGAGGGATGTCGAGGCACTGCCACGCCACCCGGGGTTCCCAGTTGTCGGGCACCAGGTTGTCGACCAGAGACCGGGCGGCCTCTTGGGGAGACGCACAGATGTCGTCGTCGGCAGCGGACGGCCGGGGACCCACCGCGAGGGCGACGAACAGGACGGCGACCACAAGGCGGAGGAGCGTGTGGATGCGGGCCATGGGGCCTCCGGTTCCATCAGACTCTGAAGGACCGGGCGGCTATTGGACGGGGCCCCTCGGAGTCAAGGCACGAGGGTGGTTTCCGCTGATGGGTCGGAGCGTTCGGCGAGTTTTTGCTCGAGCTCGGCCACGCGGGCGGCCAGCGCTTCGGCCTGCAGTCGGGTGCGGCTCAGCTCGCGGCGGAGGTGCTTCACGACCCGGACCGGCGGACCGTTGTCGGGGCGGCCCTCGTTCGATGCGGCGTGCGAGGACTCGGCGCTCGGTTCGTCTTCGACGTCGGGGGGCAGCAGGCGGATGGTGCCGTCGTCGTCGGTGCCACCGGTGTGCAGCGGGGCCCACCGGCCGGGGGTGGTCGTGTGGTGCTGGGAGATGCGGTAGGTGGCGATGCGCACGCCGGAGTAGTTGACCAGGCGCAGGCGCAGAGAGTCGAGGATGTCCTCGGGGCCCACATCCACCGCACCACCGGCCAGGGGCGGTCCATCGACATCAACGCCGGCACGTCGGGTGCGCAGGATGAAGGCGCCGCCACCGACTTCGAAGCGCAGCCGCCAGTTGGCAGGCACCCCCGGGTTGCGGCGCAGGGCGAGCGTGAAGTGGGGTGCGTCGGTGGGCAGGTCGGTCGACATGGAGGAGCCTCGTGGGTGGGCGGGTCACCACCGGGCCGGAATCGTACCCCGGGGGCTCCAGCGCGACCGTTCCCCGCCGGTCCGGGAGAGGGTAGGGGAAGGATCCACCACGTCCCGCCGATGGCGCGTCCACGCGCGGGAAGGAGACCACATGGCCGGAAGCAAGCGAGCCCTCGCCAGTCGACTGCTGCGTCGCGCATCGAAGAAGGCATCCGAGCGCGTCATGTCCCTCATCGGCGGCCGGCTGGTGTCCGGGATGGCCGACACCTCATCCGATGCACCTAGCGGTGGCTTCCAGCCCAAGCGCAACCGGTACGCCGAGATGCAGGCCGAAAAGGAAGCGGAGCGGGCGCGTGCGCGGGCCGAGGCGTCGGAACAAGACCACAGCCACAGCCACTCGCATGGCCACGACCACGACCACGGCCACTCCCACGACCACGGGCACTGATCAGAGGGTGCCCGCGGCGAGCCGGAGGTCGGTGAGGGCGGTCTCGCGGTCGGAGCGCGCGTTCAGGCGCACGAGCTCGGCCTGAAGCATGCCCAGCCGGGCGTCTTCGACCTCCAACCAGGTGGCGGAACCGGCCTTGAGGGCGCGCTCGGCCAGCTCGAGGTTGCGGGTGGCCAGCGACACTTCGTCGTCTGCGGCGTCCATGGCGCGCTGGGCCCGCTCGAGGCTCTCCCAGGCGGTGTGGACTTCGATCTCGACGTCTTCGCGCAGCTTCCGAGCGGCGAGCTTGGCCTGGCGGACCTTGCTGGCTTCTTCCTTGGACTGGGCGATGCGCAGGCCACCGTCCCACAGCAGCCAGTTGGCCTCGAAGACCAGCATCCAGAGGTCGTTCTGCCCCTGGAAGCCGGTGTTTTCGGACCAGGAGTAGGTGAACCGGGCGTCGAGGGTGGGCAGCCACTCGCCGCGCTTGGCCCACAGGTACTTCTCGGCCACCTGCGTGCGCAGCTCGGCGGCTTCGACGTCGGGACGGCGCGCCTGCGCATCGGTGAGGAGCTGCTCGAAGTTGTCGGGGGCTTCGCCGGGGTCGGGCTCCACCAGCTCCACGTTGCGGTCGAGGCCGGTCACGCGGGCGAATTGGAGCTCGGCACCGGAGACCTGGCCGAGGGTGCCCTGGAGGTCGCGGCGGGCGCGGGAAACAGCGAGACGAGCCTGCACGAGGGCGCGTTCGTCGGTGCTGCCGGCCTTCACCTGGCGCTCGGCGAGCTCGAGGTGGGAGAGGGCGCTGGCCTCGGCCTTCTCGGCGAGGGCCTGCGACTGTCGGGCCACCAGCAAGCCGTAGTAGGCCTTGGTGACGCCGGCTTCGATCTGCTGGCGGGTGCGGGCGAGGTCGCGGTCGGCGGCGTCCATCATGTGGATGGCACCGAAGAGCACGGGGATGGACCGGCCGTTGAACAGCGGCTGGATGACCGATGCGTTGTACGCAAAGTACTGCTTGGCCTGGATGACGATTTCTTCGCCACCGGAGTCGCCGCCGCCTCCGGACGTCTCGACGGTCTCGCCGCGGAAGGCCGCGTTGATGGCGTCGTACTCGTCCTGGGAGATCTGGCCGTTCTGGTACCGCTCTTCGACGTTGGCCAGGTAGGCAGAGCCGGCTGCGGACGACCACGGCAAGGCGCTGCCCGGCGTGACCGCGTTGCTGCCGGCGGCCCCCATGGCGAAGGCGTCTTCGGTGGCCCATCCGAGCCGGGTGTAGACGTCTTCGAAGGCGTTGCCGAACTCGCTGAAGCCCTCGGCCATGTCGAAGGCCACTTCGTACTGGTTGATGGTGTAGGTGCCTTGGAGCGACAGCTTGGGCATCACCAGGGCGAGCGACTGGCCGCGCAGGGTGTCGGTCTGGACCTTCTGCTCTTTGACGAGCGCGAGGTCGACGCTGTTGTTCTCGGCGGACCGGATGGCATCCTGGAGGGTGACCGGGCCGGCGCTGGCTTCGGCGCCCCACAGGAAGGCGGCCGGGAGGAGCACCAGCGGGAGGGCCTTTGCGGCGGCCGGGACGGGCGGAGAGGGCTCGCCACCCTTGTCTTTGGTGGTGGAGCCGCGGCCGTCCCACCAGCCCACGATGTCTTCGAAGATGCTGTAGAGCGTGGGGACCATCACGAGGGTGAGCAGGGTGGCGAAGGCCAGGCCGAAGATGACGGACACGGCCATGGGACCCCAGAACTGCGAGTTGGAGCCACCGATGAGCAGGATGCGTCCGAAGCCGTCGAAGCCTCCGCCTGTGGCAGCGGTGTAGAAGGCGCCCGGCATCGAGCGGAAGTCCACGCTCCAGCCCATCGCCATCGGCACGAGGCCCAGGACGGTGGTGATGGCGGTGAGCATGACGGGCCGGAAGCGGGTCATGCCGGCCTTCACGAGGGCGTCGTCGACCGACATCCCCCGCTCACGGAGCTGCTCCACATAGTCGAGGAGCACGATGGCGTTGTTGACCACGACCCCCGCCAGCGAGATGACGCCCAGGCCGGTCATGATGACACCGAAGCTGGTGCCGGTGAGCAGGAGCCCCCACAGCACGCCCACGAGGGACAGGGCCACGCTGGCGAGCACGATGGCCGGCAGGCGGAAGTTGTTGAACTGCGTGACGAGCACGATGGCGATGAGGGCGATGGCCAGGCCGAAGGCACGTGCGAGGAATGCGGATGCCTCGGCCTGTTCGTCGCTGGCGCCACCCGCGCTGATGTCGAAGCCCGGCGGGATCTCGCCTTCCTTCTTCATCGCGGCGACTTCGGCCATCACGGCGTCGCGGACGACGTTTTCGTTGAAGCCCTCCGCGACGTCGCCGCCGATGGTGACCACCAGGTTCTGGTCGACGTGGCGGATGGAGCCGTTGCCTCCGGCGAGCTCGTAGCTGGCGACGGCGGACAGGGGGACGGAGAAGGTGCCGGGCTTGTTCTCGGCCCGACCGGGCACACGCAGGTCGAGGACGTCTTGGAGGCTGCCCCGGAAGCGGGGGTCGAGCTGGACGAGGACGTCGTATTCGTCGGAGCCATCGCGGACGGTGGTGGCGACGGTGCCGGCGACTGCCGTGCGGATGGTGTTGGCGACCTCACCGGTGCTGGCACCCACGCGCTTGGCCTTGGCTCGGTCGATGCGGAGGCGCATCTCGGGACGGCCCACCTTGTAGTCGTCGGTGACTTCGGTGGTGCCCTTCACGCCGGCCACACGACGCTTGACCCGCTGGGCGAGCGCTCCCACCTCGTGGAAGTCGGCGCCGCTGACCTGGAGCGAGATGGCCGCACCCACGGGCGGACCCATCTCTTCCTGGTTGACCTCGATGGAGGCGCCCGGGATCTGCTGGAGGGTCTTCCGCAGGTAGGTGATGGTGAGGTCGGTGTTCTCGACGCGGGACTTCTCGCCCGACTTGGCGTCGTTGGCGTGGGGCAGGAAGTCGATGGTGATGCGGGCTGCGTTGGCCTGAGCCTGAGCGCCGGCCATGGGGTTGCCACCGCCGCTCACGCCAGTCTCTGCGACGTACACATCCACGTTTTCGGTCTCGGCGAGCACCGCTTCCACCCGCCGGACGATGCGGTCGGTGGTGGCGAGGTCGGTGCCGTCGGGGGCTTCGACTGCGATGGTGGCGCGGTCGGGTTCGGTGGCGGGGAAGAACTCCACGCCGTGGTTGAAGATGCCGTACACCACCATCGTGAACACGAAGGTGAGGGCGCCGAGGCCAAGAGACAGGTACCGGTTGCTGATGCTGAGCTGGAGGGTCTGCTTGTAGAAGGCCATGACGGCGTTGGTGGGGGTGTCGTCGTCGTTGGTGACGGCCTGCCCTTCCACCTTCTTGAGCAGCTTGCTTGTGAGCACCGGCAGCATCGCCACGGCCACCACCAGCGAGCTCACGAGCACGATGATGACGGTCTTTGGCAGGTAGCCCATGAACTGGCCCATGATGCCGGTCCAGAACACGAGCGGGAAGAAGGCGGCGACGGTGGTGGCGGTGGATGCCGCGACCGCGAGCGCCACCTCTTGGGTGCCCGTGATGGAGGCGGTGACGACGTCGGCGCCCTCTTCCATGTGTCGGTAGACGTTCTCCACGATGACGATGGCGTTGTCGACCAGCATCCCGAGGGCCAGGATGAGGGAGAAGAGCACAATCATGTTGAGCGTCATGCCGAAGAACTCGATGACCACGAAGCTCATCAGCATCGACATGGGGATGGAAAACGCGACGAACAGGCTGTTGCGCGTGCCCATGAAGAAGATGATGACGGCCATCACGAGCAGCAGCGACGTGATGATGTTGTTCTCGAGGTCGGAGACCATCTGTCGAATCATCTTCGATTGGTCGGCGAGCACTCGATACGACACACCTTCGGGCCAGGTGACCGAGGCGTTGTCGACGACTTCCTTCACCTGGTCGTTGATGTCGATGATGCTGGCGCCTGCCCGCTTGGTGACGGACAGGGTGACCGCCGCCCGACCGTTCATGCGCGAGTAGCTGTCGACTTCGGCGAAGCCCTCGACCACATGGGCCACGTCGCGCACGAACACGGGAGAGTCGCCCACGCGCTTGATGGCCACGGACTCGAGGTCTTTGCCGGTGGAGAACTCGCCCGGGACACGCAGCAGGTAGTTGCTGTCGCCCGACACCACGGTGCCGCCCGGGATGTTGACGTTTTCGTTGCGGAGGGCGTCCACCACGTCATTGAGCGACATCTTGTAGGGCGTGAGGCGCCGGGGGTCGATTTCCACCCGGAACTCTCGCTCCAGGCCGCCGCTGATCTCGGCGTCGAGCACTCCCGGGATGCGCTTGACGATGTCCTGAACATCCTCGGCATGCCGCTTGAGCGTTTCCTGGTCGGCGTCGCCAGCGATGGTGACGAGGAGAATCGGCACGTCCGAGAAGCTGATTTCCTGGACCTGCGGCTCTTCCGCATCGCCCGGGAGGCTCGGCTTGGCCCGGTTGACGCGGTCGCGGACCCGCTGCAGGGCGTCCTCGATCTCGATGTCGGGCTCGAACTCGAGGCTGACGACGCTGACGCCCTCGGCCGACGTGGAGGACATCTTCTTGAGGTCCTTCACGCCTGCGAGCTCATTCTCGATGGGGATGGTGACGAGCGACTCGATGTCGGACGGGGAGACGCCGATGTAGGGCGTGCTCACCAGGACGACGGGAATCTTGACGTCGGGGGCAGCTTCTCTCGGAAGACCGATGTAGCTGACCAGTCCGAAGACCGTGACGCTCAACACGAGCAAGAGCACGACAGAGGCGTGCTTCACGAGCCAGCGAATCATGGGGCGCTCCAGCAGGAGTGCGGGGCCGGGGGGCGGACCACGAGTGGGGTTGGGGCGGAGCTCAGTAGACGGCGCGGCCGTTGGTGCAGCACACGCCCTCGCGGGAGATGAGCAGAGGGTCGCCGTCGGCGAGAACGCGGTGTCCGATGGTGACCACGCGGTCGCCTGCGGTGAGGCCCTCGCGGATGACCACCTGGTCGTGCACCACGGTTCCGGCGACGACCGGGCGCCAGCGTGCGGTGCCGTCTTCGTCGACGAACACGCCCACACCGGCGCGGCTGGTGACCAGCCAGTCCTGCGGGAGGATGATGCTGCCTTCGCCCACGTGCGCTTCGATGCTGGCGGTGGCAATCATGCCGGGCAGCAGGCGACCGTCGGCGTTGGTGACCTCGATTTCCGCGAGGAAGGTGCGGGTGTCGAGGTCGGCGGCGCGGTCGATGGAGGCCACCCGACCGTCGAACAAGCCGGCCACGGCGTCGACCGAAATCTGCACGGGCATGCCCTCGTGGAGCACGCCTACATCGCGGTCGGAGACCGACACGGTGACGTGGACGGGGTCGAGCTGCACCACGCGGGCCACAGGGGCGGCGGGGTTGAGGACTTCGCCCCGCTCCAGGTTGATCTGGGTGACGGTGCCATCGAATGGGGCCCGGATGGAGGCCCTGCTGGCCTGGACCCTGGCGAGCCGCACGTTGGCGCGGGCGACCTCGACCTGGGTGCTCGCGGCCTGGATCTGGGCGGGCGAGGCCAGGTCGCCGAGGGCCTTCACGCGCTCCAGCTCCGAGGCGGCGAGGGCGTACTGGGCGTCGGCCTGCTCGCGCTGGGCCGCGTAGATGGAGGCGTTCACCCGGGCGATGACGTCGCCTTCGCGGACGAACTCGCCGCGCTTGACGTACACGCCTTCCACGAACCCACCGCCAGCGGAGGCCAAGGTGGCGTCGCGGGAGCCGGTGATTTCGCCGGGCAGCCGGAGGTCGAGGCTGGCCGACGTGTTCTCGAGGCGGACCACCTCGACCCGTGTGCCGGGAGCTTGGGGGACCTCACCGGCCTCCACCTGCTCGGAGGTGGGTGCGGTGTCTCCGCCGCCACATGCGGGGAGAGCGAGCAGGAGGAGTGCACCCCACATCCAACGCGAGCGGGCGGTGGTGCGGGGGGTTCGAGCGGAATTCACGGGCGAGCTCCGTTGATGAACACGTCGACGATTTGTCGGGCGATGCCGGGGGGCGGGGTCTTTCCGATGAGCACACCGAGGGCCCGGTGGTGGACCATGCCGAGAAGCACTTCAGACAGCTCTTCTGCGGTGAGGTCGCTGCGCACCGTTCCGTCGGCTTGTCCTTCGCGAAGGACCTCCGACAGGTGGCTCAGGTTCTGTTGGTGAAAGGTATGGAGGTCGACTGCGGGCTGTCCCTGCTCGGGGCGATGGGCCGCTGTGAGCAGGAGCCGGGCGGGCAGGGGGTCTTCGGTGGCCGCCAGCAGGAGCGTGGAGACGAAGCGCTCGAGGCGGTCGGGGAGGGGACCGCGGTCGTCGTGGAGGGCACCGAAGAGGCCGGCGACCTTTTCCTGCACGCAGCGGTGGACCTCGACGAAGAGGTCGGCCTTGCTGCCGAAGTGGTAGTAGAGCGCAGGCTTGGTGCACCCCACCTCTTCGACGATGGACCGCATCGACGTGGCGCTGTAGCCGTGGTTGGCGAACGCTTCGATGGCGGCCTGAAGGATGCGCGTGCGTAGGTCGACAGGCGGACCGCCATCCTTTCCGGGGACCAACTTCGGGGACTTGGGGACCAACGCCACGCTCCTATACCGACCGGTAGGTACCGACCGACCGGTAGGTAACGCCTGAAGCAGGCCGAGCAACAGAACGTGCGCCCACCAGCGAGCGCGACACCGATTCGTCACAGGCGCAGGGAAGACCCCCGCCGCGGGCCTCTCATGCAGACTCCCCAGTCCGTGCGAGCCCTCGGGCTCGCCGTGCGCTACCATGCGTTGCTGTTTGACCCGAGGAAGTCACGCCCGATGGCCCAGTCTCGCACCGCACGCACGTCCGCCAAGGAAGGAGGGCTCGCCGCCCGTCTGGGTGGAGGCAAAGACGTCGCGCTGGCCGTGGGCATGGTGGCCTTCCTGCTCATCATGATCATTCCGCTCCCCGCGGTCATGATGGACATGCTCATCGCGGTGTCGGTCTCGATCTCGCTGCTCATCCTGCTCACCACGTTCTACGTCGTGAAGCCCGTCCAGTTCAGCATCTTCCCCATGCTGCTGCTGGCCACCACGCTGTACCGCTTGTCGCTCAACGTCGCGAGCACGCGCCTCATCCTCCTCGGAGGCGCCAACGGCGAAGACGCCGCCGGTCAGATCATCCGCGCCTTCGGTCAGGTCATCGTCGGCGGCAGCTATGTCGTCGGCCTGGTCGTGTTCGTCATCCTCGTCACGATCAACTTCATCGTCATCACAAAGGGCGCCGGCCGCATCGCAGAAGTGTCTGCGCGGTTCACCCTCGACGCCATGCCCGGCAAGCAGATGGCGGTCGATGCCGAGCTCAACGCCGGCATGATCAACGAGAACCAGGCCCGCACCCGCCGCGACGAAATCATGCGTGAGGCGGACTTCTACGGTGCCATGGACGGCGCCAGCAAGTTCATCCGCGGCGACGCCATCGCCGGCATCGTCATCACGCTCATCAACATCCTGGGCGGCATCATCATCGGGGTGGTGCAGGAAGGCCTGTCCCTCGCCGATGCGGCCCAGATCTACACCACGCTCACCGTGGGCGACGGCCTGGTCAGCCAGATCCCGGCGCTGGTCATCAGCTCCGCGGCCGGCATGTTGGTCACGCGGGTCAACACCGACGACGACACCGACCTCCCCACCCAATACGCCGAGCAGCTCTTCGGTTCGTACCGCCCCATGGCGCTGCTCTCGGGTGGCCTCTTCTCGCTCACCCTGGTGCCCGGCCTCACCGTGCCGTTCGCCATCATGGGCTCGGGCGCAGCGTATGCGGCCTACCGCAGCTACCGGCGGGAACAGGACGGTCCCGCCACGCCTCAGATCGAAGAGCTCGAGCCCGGTGGAGGGGCGGGCGACGACGAGGTCCCCGTCGAGCAGCTGCTCAAGGTGGAGCCCCTGGCCGTCGAGCTGGGCGTCGACCTCATCAACCTCGTCGACGAACGGCGTGCGGGCAACCTCGTCGAGCGCATCCAGCGCATCCGTCGACAGGTGGCCGAAGATGTGGGCCTGCTGGTGCCGCCCGTCCACCTCCGCGACAACCTGCGGCACGAAGGGGGGGAATACACCATCCTGCTGCGGGGCGAAGAAGTGGCCCGCGGAAAGGTCTACCCCCGGCAATTCCTGGCCATCAACCCGGGCGACGTCACCGCGCCGGTGAAGGGCATCAAGACCCGCGACCCGGTCTTCGGTCTGGAAGCGCACTGGATTGTGGAAGCGTCGCGCCTGGGCGCCCAGAACGCCGGCTACACGGTCGTCGACGTCGCCACGGTCATCACCACGCACCTCAGCGAAATCGTGGGCCAGTACGGCCACGAGCTCTTCGGTCGTCAGCAGCTCGCCGACCTCCTCGAGCGCGTGCAGGGCCAGAACCCGCGCCTGGTCGAAGAGCTCATCCCCGAACAGCTCACCCGGTCGGCAGTCATGCGGGTCTACCGCAACCTGCTGCGCGAAGGTGTGAGCATCCGCGACGCCACCACCATCCTCGAAGCGCTCGCCGACCACGCCCCGCGCCTCAAAGACCCCGACGTCCTCACCGAGTTCGTCCGGCAGCGTCTCGCCCGGCACATCACCCGCCGGTACTCCGACGAAAACGGCGTCATCCACTACATCGGCCTGGCCCCCGATGCCGAAGACGCCATCAGCGCGGGCCTTCATGGTGGCGAAGGTGGCGCCATGAACCTCTCCCTCGACCCCAACGACGCCCGCCGGCTGCTCACCTCGCTGCGCACCGCGGCCGAGCGCTGGCGGGGGGGCTCCGACCTCGTCATCCTCAGTCCGCCGCTTGCGCGCGGGCCATTGCGCAAGCTCACCGAAAAGGTGGTCCCGCGCGTTCCCGTTCTCAGCCCGGCCGAGCTGCTCCCCACCGTTCGGTTGGAGCGCGTGATGGCCGTGTCCATCCGAAACTCTGGCGGCGGCTCTACCCGCTGACGCCACCATCCGAAGTAGCGACTGTCCGCCAGGCGCCAACAGTGGTTGAGGGTGACCGGCTGTCGGCCTAAGGTGGTGCGGTCGAACGGCGGACTGACCCAAACACGGTCCTGCACAGGAGACGAACGCGGTGTACGGCAGAGGTGGCAGAACCGCGGAGCGGCGCGTCGACGGACAGACCCGAGATGAGGTCTGCCTCCAGTATCAGTCGCGCATCCTACTCACCGCCCGGCGACTGGCCGAGCGGCTGCCGCCGAACTGTGGGCTGTCCCTCGAAGACCTCGCTGGCTACGGCGCAGTCGGCCTTCTCGAAGCCTTCGACCGCTTCGACGCCGAGCGCAGCATCCTGTTCTCCACCTTCGCGGAGTACCGGATTCGAGGCGCCATGATGGACGCCCTCCGGCAGAACGACTCCTTTACGCGCTACCGCCGCGAAATGGCCAAGCGCCTCGACGACGCCACCGAGACCCTCCGCTTCGAGCTGGGGCGGGCCCCCGAACCCGAAGAAGTCGCCAGCCAGCTCGACGTCAACCTCGCCACCTACTGGCATATGGTCGACACCACACGGCCCGTTTCGTACGTCAGCATCTTCGACGAAGACCCCAGCGAAGGGGGGGGCGGCAGCGGGCGCACCATGGCTGAAGTGCTGGTCGGCTCCGATGGGCGTGACCCATTTCGGGCGCTGATGGGGCAGGACGCGCGTCTCCTGCTCAAGTTCGCCATCAAAGAGCTTCCCGACCGGAAGCGCCAATGTGTCATTCTCTACTATGGTCGGGGCTTGAACCTCTCGGAGATCGCCCGCGTCTTCGACGTCACCCCCTCCCGCATCTCTCAAATCCTCAGCGCCGCCCGGCGCGACCTTCGAGAGATGCTGGAAGACCAGGTTGCACTCGGTGACTTCGAGTGGACTGCCCTGGGCGCGGAGGACCAAGCGCTGTGAGTCACACCATCTACCCCACGCTCTCCGGGGCGACGGCCACCTGGCACCAGGTCGAGGTCATCGCCAACAACCTGGCGAATGCCAACACCACGGGCTTCAAGCAAACGCGTGTGTCGTTCGACAACGTCATGCACGACATGCGGCCCCTCGGCGACGGCTTCACCAACGTCGCCACCGAAGGCGTCGACATGACCGACGGTGCCATCCGCCAGACCGGCGTGAGCACCCACGTGGCGATGCAAGGGGAGGGGTTCTTCCTCGTCGAGGGCCAAGACGGCCGCGAGTACCTCACCCGCGACGGCAACTTCCGCCTCGACCCCCAGCGCTTCCTGGTCAACCAGCGCGGTGAGCGGGTGATGGGCCAGTCCGGTCCCATCCAGGTGCCCATCGACGAACAGGTGGAAATCGACCTCCAAGGCAACGTGTCGTCTCGCCGCAACGACGGCACCGACGTCATGGTCAACCTCATCGGCAAGCTGCGGGTGGTCACCGCCGATGTCATCGAGTCGAAGGGCAGCAGCCACTTCGCCGCCCCCGAAGGGTACCGCGAGACCGCCGATGTGCGGGTCATCAATGGCGCCCTCGAGCAGTCGAACACCAACCCCATGGTCGGGATGGTCGACCTCATCCAGGCCACTCGCTACTTCGAGATCTATCAGAAGGCCATCCAGACCTCCGACCAGATGGACTCCCAAATCTACAACGTCTCCCGAGGCTGACCCATGCGTTCCCTGTTCACCGCCGCGACCGGCATGGCAGCGCAGCAGATGCGCATCGACAACATCGCGAACAACCTCTCGAACGCGTCCACGAACGGGTACAAAAAGACCCGCGCCACGTTCGAAGACCTCGTCTACCAGACCGTTCCGGTGGGCAGCACCTCCATCATCAACCAGCGTCCGGCGGCCCTCGAGATGGGCACCGGCACCCGGATGGTGGCCACGGTCCGCAACTTCGAGACCGGCGACCTCTCCTACACGGGCAACGAGTTCGACATGGCCATCGGAGGCCGTGGCTTCTTCGTGCTCCAGGACAGCAACGGCGCCCAGCGGTACACCCGCGACGGCCGGTTCATCCGCAATGTGAACGGTGAGCTGGTCACGCCCGCGGGCCTCACGCTCAACCCCAGCGTCCAGGTTCCCGAAGACGCCACGCGCGTGGTCATCGGCGAAGACGGCGCCGTCCAGGTGGAGTTCGACGGCGACACCGACCTCGTCACCGTGGGCCAGATCCAGCTGGTCGACTTCCAGAACCCCTCGGGCCTGCGGGCCATCGGTGGCAACCTCTACATCGCCACCCCCGAGAGCGGTCAGCAGCAGTTCATGGACCCCAACCAGGGCTTCGTGAACATCCAGCAGGCCTTCATCGAGTCGAGCAACGTCGACATCGCCGAAGAGCTCATCAGCATGATTGTGGCCCAGCGGTCCTTCGAGCTCACGAGCAAGGTGGTCGAGACCTCCGACCAGATGCTCCAGACCGTCTCGTCCATGAAGCGCTGATTGCCTGTGCTCGCCCTCCTTGCCATCGCTGCTGCGACCGCGGCCACGAGTCCCCACGGGTTCTCGGCGCCGCTCGTGGATGCCGCCATTCGGGCCCACGTGGCGGATGCGGTGGGCGTGGCCGAGCACGACGTCGAGGTGCGCAGCAACGGCCTCGGGCAGCCCTTCGCGTGTGGTCCCGCAGCGTCCATCGACGTCCGGGCCAACCCGGGCGAGACCTACCGCCGGTACCTCAACCTGCGGCTGGTGGGGACCGAGCGTGGCGCCGTCTGCGCCGACCTCCGCGTGCGGGCAGAAGTGGTGGTCTGGCAGGAAGTTCCGGTGGCCGCGGATGCCGTCCGGGGCGGGCAGACCATCCGGCTCGGCACCGGTCGGGTCGAGCGCCACGCCATCCAGGGCACGCCAGTCGACCCCCTCGACGGCCCCTTCGTGGCGGTCGGTCCCTTGCAATCCGGGGCGCCCGTCACCGTGTCTCGTGTGCGGGTTGTGCCGGACTTCAAGTCTGGCTCCAAGGTCACCCTCGTGGCCGGCCGAGGCAGGCTCACCATCCAGTCATCCGGCCGCTTGTTGGCCGACGCCCACACCGGCGACACAGTTCGGGTCGCCAACCCGGCCACCGGTGCGGTAGTGGTCGGCGTCATCACGGCAGACGGGCTCGTGAAGGCCCAAGGAGCGGAGCGATGACGGCTTCGAAGCACCCACGACGGCAGCACTGGCTCGGTGGTCTGGCCCTGCTGGTGGCCCTTCCGGCTGCCGCTGGTCCCGAGGTCCCCGACTACCCCATGATGATGCCCACACCGGAAGCGCCTCCGGCCCCGGGCAGCCTCTGGAACGAAGCCAACGCCCGCGTGATGATCGGCATGGACGGCAATGCGCGCCGGGTCGGCGACCTCATCACGGTCGAGATCTCCGAAAAGACCGCCGCCGAGTCCGTCGCCGACACCCAGACCCGCCGCGAGTCCAGCACCGGCGGCAGCATCGGCCGGTTCTTCGGGGTGGTCAAAGGCGCCACCGAGAACAACCCCAACCTCGGCCCCGACATCGGCTTCGAGGCCAGCGGGGGCGCCGAATACCGCGGCGACGGCAGCACCAAGCGCCAAGGCTCGCTCACCGGCATGCTCACTTGTCGCGTGGTGGAGAAGTTCCCCAACGGCAACCTTCGCATCTGGGGCTGGAAGGAAATCCGCACCAACCGCGAGACCCAATACCTCGTCCTCACCGGCATCATCCGTCCGCGCGACATCCAGGCCAGCAACGTCATCATGAGCGACTTCGTCGCTGAGCTCCAGCTCGGCTTCGATGGCAGCGGAGTGGTGGCCGACAAGCAAGGCCCGGGCGTCGGTCACCGCGTGATGGATCACGCCTGGCCCTTCTGAGGCCACCGGAGCTTTCCATGTGGACCACCCTGCTGTTGACGGCCAGCCTGCTGGTTGGCGGGACCGCCGAAGCTGCGCGCGTGAAAGACATCGCGTCGGTCTACGGTGTCCGCGACAACCCACTGATTGGCTACGGGCTGGTCACCGGCCTCAACCGAACCGGCGACACCCTCCAGAACCGGGCCAGCATCCGTGCGCTGGTCAACCGCCTCCAGGGCATGGGCTTCACCGTCACGCCGCAAGAAATCATGGCCCGCAACGTGGCTGTGGTGATGGTGACGGCCAAGCTGCCGGCCAACGCACGCTCGGGCCACACCCTCGATGTCGAGGTGAGCAGCTCCGGCGACGCCACCTCGCTCGAAGGGGGCGTCCTCCAGCTCACCCCGCTCGCCGCCACGGATGGCGAGGTGTACGCCACCGCACAAGGGCCTCTGGTCATCGGCGGCTTCATCACCAAGCAGGGCGGCACGTCCAAGCGCAAGAACTTCCCGAACGTGGGCCGGGTGCCTCAGGGCGCCATCGTCGAGAAAGAAAACCCCAACCGGTTCGCCTTCTCCGAAGCCGAGTCCATCGACTGGATCATCCACGAGCCCGACTTCACCACCGCCATTCGCCTCGCGGATGCGGTGAACGATGCCTTCGACCAGGACGTCGCCCAGGCCCGCGACGGCGGCACAGTCCGCGTGAAGGTTCCGCCGCGGTATCTCGGTCGGCAGGTCGAGCTCGTGGCTGTGGTCGAGAGCGTCAAGGTGGCCGTGGATGCGCTGGCCCGCGTGGTCATCAACGAACGCACGGGCACGGTCGTCATGGGCGGCGAGGTCACCATCGCGCCGGTCGCAGTGGCACACGGAGGCCTCAGCATCGAGGTCCAGCAGACCAACACCGCGGTCCAGGCGGGCTCGTTCACGCCAGGCGCCACCGCGCGGGTCCGCAACACCGACGTCGATGCCGAAGAAGGTGGCGGCGGGCTGGTGGCCATTGAAGGCGTCACCATCGCCGAGCTGGTCGACGCTCTGAACCAGCTTGGGGTCAAGCCCCGCGACCTCATCCAGATCCTGCTCACCATCAAGGCCGCCGGCGCGCTCCACGCCGAGCTCGAGGTGCTGTGATGTCCGACGGCAGCGGAATCGGTGGGCTGGGGATGTCGGCCATCGACATGCAAACCCAGATGGCCATGAGCCAGGGGCCGCAGCTCGATGAGCGCACCGACGGTAACGCCATTGAGGCGGCTCGGAAGTTCGAGTCGTACCTCGCGCAGGTGATGCTCCGAGAGATGCGGAAGACCGTGCCCGAAGGCGGCATCTTCTCCGGCCCGCCCATGGACACCTTCATCGACATGTTCGACAAGACGGTGGCCGACCGCATCGCCGAAGGTGGTCGGCTGGGGCTGGCCAACCAGCTCGCCCAGTCACTCGGTGGGCAGGCATCCACGGGGGCACCCGGGTTCCCGGGATTGCCGCCTGTCTCCGGGCTGCCAGCTCGCACCATTCCGCTCCACGGCGCCGACCACCACGGTCATCCCGAGCTGCCGGGTGTGCACGATGCGAAGGCTGGCATCTGGCCCGTCGAAGGCCGCGTGTCGTCTACATTCGGCCGACGCTCCGACCCCTTCACCGGCGAGCACCGGCACCACGCAGGCCTCGACATCGCCGCACCCGCCGGCACGCCCATCCGGGCCGTGGAGTCGGGCGAGGTCATCCTCGCAGGCAAGCGGCGTGGGTATGGCAACGTGGTCATGGTTCGCCACGACGACGGCACCACCGGCCTCTACGCGCACTGCAAGGGGCTCGACGTCCGCACCGGCGCGCGCATCCAGGCCGGTCAGCGCATCGCCACAGTGGGCTCCACCGGTCGGGCCACCGGGCCACACCTTCACTTCGAGCTCCGGGCCGACGGCTCGGCGGTCGACCCCCAATCCATCTACAACTGGCACGGCCGCTGAGGACGTATCGTTCTCGACTCGGGAATTTCCGCCCGGGGGCTTAAACACGTGGGCAGACCATCCGACAACGCTCGCGGAGGTCCATGATGAAGATTCAAGGCACGCCAGTGATGACGCAAATGGAGCGTCTTCAGGGCACTGCTGCGCGGCCTTCGGTCGAGGCATCGGAGCGCGCGTCGCGCACCGACGATGTTCAGCTGGCTGGCGGAGCGCGGTTCATTTCCGAGATCAAGTCGGCCGCAGCCACGCTCAGCGTGGTTCGCGCGGAAGAGGTCGTGCGCGCGCGCGAAGACCTCCAGACCGGACGCCTGCTCACCGACACCGAGATCGAAGCTGCAGTGGACGGCCTTCTGGCCGGTCTTTGAGCCCGAGGCCACACCGTGCGCGACTTGGGTGAGATTCTGCGCGATACCATCGCAATCACAGAGGAACAGATCGCTGCGGCCCGTACGTTGGACGCAGCGGCCCTCAACGAGTCCACCGACTTTCGAAAGGAGCTGCTCTTCGAGCTCGAAGTCGCCATGCGGAACCGTCAACAGCTCGCCCCGGAACAAGAAGAGCTTGCGCACGAGCTGCGCGAGCTCGACGCACGTCTGGAGCGCCTCTTGACGGCCGGTGTGGCCACCATCGAGACCCTGCGTGGCGGAGACAACGTCCCCGTCTACACACATGAAGGGCGCATCAAGGGGAATGCTCCATGAGCCTCATCACGTCGCTGAACACCGCCGCCTCCGGCCTGCGTGTTGCGTCCCAAGGCATCAACGTCACCAGCCACAATGTCGCGAACGCCACCACCGAAGGCTTCTCGCAGCGCACTCTGCGGGTCGAGACCGGTCTCCCCGGGCACCAGGGTGCGTTCGGCATCGGCACCGGGGCCAATGCCACCGGCGCCATCCGCACCGCCGACCTCCTGGTGAACGAGCGCCTGGTGCGTGCAGTGGGTGAGGAGTCCCGGTCCACCTCGCACTACCAGACCCTCTCCGTGGTCGAGGCCAGCTTCGACGAAACCAGCGAAGTGGGCACGGCCAGCTTGATGGGCGACTTCTTCGACGCCATGAGCCGGCTCACCCAAGACCCCAGCGACGGCTCGCTGCGTGAAGATGTCCTCACCACCGCGCAGCGCTTCGCAGAAGGCATGAACCAGCTCGCCCTCGACATGCAGGGTGCGCGGCGCAACATCTACGAAGAGCTCGACCAGACCCTCCCCAACATCAACCTGCGGCTGCAGCAGGTGGCCGACTTCAACGCTGCGGTCACCGCTTCGAAGAGCGACATGGCCGCCGGCGACTACGCCGACAAGCGCGACCAGATCATCACCGAGCTGGCCGAGGAGTTCGGCTTCACGGCCGAGTTCACTGGCGACGGTGCGGCCCAGCTGTCCTTGGGCGGGCACGCGGTCGTCACCGGTGCGGTGGCCCGCGAGCTCACCCTTGTCCAGACCGCCGCCGGCAACCCCCAGGTCAACCTCGCCTCCGACTCCGCCACGGTCGACGTCACCGGCTTCCTCGGCGGCTACTTCGGTGGCCGCATGGATGCCCACACCGACATCCGGGCCTTCGAGACCGAGCTCAACGACTTCGTCGACACGCTGGGCACCGCTCTGAACACCCAGCATGCCCTCGGCTTCGATCAGACCGGCGCCCCTGGCGGCGACATCTTCACCTTCACGGCCGGCTCGGAAGCGCTCACCCTCGCGGTCGACGCCACCCTCGCCGCCGACTCCTCGCTCCTGGCCGCTGCCGGCGCAGCCACCGCTTCCGCCGGTGATGGCGCCAACCTCGCCGCCCTGGTCGACATCGAGAGTGCCTTGCTCTTTCGGGGCGGCACGCAGACCGCCACCGAAGCCCTCGGCTCGGTCTACGCATCGGTCGGACGGGCGGTCCACAGCGCCGAAGTCTCCAACGAGACGGCCCTGGCTTCCCTCGAAGACCTCACCGCGCTCCGCAATGCAGTGTCGGGGGTCGACCTCGACAAAGAAGCCGCCGACCTCCTGGGCTGGCAGGCCAGCTACCAGGCCGCCTCGCGCGTCGTCACCACCACGAATCAGATGCTCAATGAGCTCATGGAGATTGTGCGCTGATGGCCATCGTTCGCTCCACCTACCACAGCCGCCTGGCCACGCTCTCGGCCCACACCCGCCGCCTGGGCGACCGCATGGGCCGGGCCCAGGAAGTCGCGTCGTCGGGTCTCGAGGTCCTGCGCCCCTCGGATGCATCGGGCCGGATGTCGTACATCCACGCCGTCCGCGAGTCCAAGGCCGACCAAGACGAATACACGTCCAACGCCGGCTGGGCCTTCCAGCACCTCAGCGTCGCCGACCAGTCGCTGTCCGGCCTGAGCGATGTGTTGTCCGAAGCGCGCGAGCTCGCCGTGCAGATGTCGAGTGAGACCTACAACGCCGACACCCGCATCACCTCCCAAGACGACGCCACCACCTTGTTCGACCGGGCCATGGTCCTGGCCAACACCAACCTGGGTGGTCGGTACATCTTCGCCGGTGAAGCCTACGACTCCGAAGCCTACGACATCACCACGGGCGCCTACCTGGGCGACACCGGTGAGCCCGAAGTGGCGGTGGCCGACAACAACCAGACCGTCCTCACGGGCTTCGACGGCTCCAACCTCCTGCAGGGCGGCGGCGACATCATCACCGCGCTGCAAGACCTCGAGACCGCACTCGGCACCGGCGACGCCACCCAGGTCCGCAACTCCATCGACGGCATCGAAGCCGCCATCGATCAGCTGGCCGTGGCCCGCACGGTGGTGGGCGGGGAGATGCAGCGTGCCGAAGACGGTCGGCTGATGGCCCAGAACATGACCATCGCCCTCACGGGGCAGGAGTCCGACCTCGTCGACGCCGATGCCGTCGAGTCGTTCACCAACCTGTTCGAGGTACAGCAGGCCTTCGAGGCGGCGCTGCAGGTCACCGCCAACGCACGCAGCAGCCTGCTCTTCTCGCGCCTCTGATCTCGCCGACATTCCACGGGGCGCCCCATCACTGGGCGCCCTTCGTCGTTCTCGGGCACGCGCTGTGGCGAAGCGGAATTCTCCGCAATTCCCCCTAAACTCTTCGGGCCAGCCATCCGAGGAAGAGGGCGGACCGCGGGAACACTTCTCGCCGAGTCCCCCCAGAACCGCAGACAACGGAATCTCACATGTCGATCATGAGCGTTCGCACCAACATCGCCTCCATGATGGCTGCCGGCCAGCTCGGCCGCACCAACAAGGGCCTCACCAGCAGCCTCGGCAAGATCTCGAGCGGCATGCGCATCAACTCGGCCTCGGAAGACGCCGCAGGCCTTGGTGTCGCCACCAACCTCGACACCCAGGTCGTCAGCACGCGCCAGGCGATGCGCAACACCAACGACGGCATCTCCATCATCCAGACCGCCGAGTCTGCGGCCAACGAAGTCACCGACATCCTCCAGCGGATGCGTGAGCTCGCAGTCCAGAGCTCCTCGGAAACCCTCGCCGACTCCGAGCGCTCCTTCATCACCGACGAGTTCAACCAGCTCCGGTCCGAAGTCCAGCGCATCGCCACCGTCACCGAGTTCAACGGCATCTCGCTCACCGACGGCAACACCACCGGCATCTCCGTGCAGGTCGGCATCCAGAACGCGTCGTCGAGCCGCATCAGCATCTCGCTGGGCGACCTCACCTCGTCCGGTCTGGCCATCAACAACCTCGACCTCTCCTCCGTGAGCTCGGCCCGGTCGTCCATCGACACCCTCGACACCGCGCTCAACTCGGTGAACAGCTTCCGCTCCGAATTCGGTGCTGTGCAGAACCGCCTCGACAGCGCGCTCAACAACAGCCAGATCAACGTCGAAGCCCTCTCCTCGGCTTCCTCGCAGATCATGGACACCGACTTCGCCACCGAGACCTCCAACCTCACGAAGATGCAGATCATGCAGCAGGCTGGTGTCGCTTCGCTCGCACAGGCGAAGAACATGAACCAGTCCGTGATTTCGCTGCTCAGTTGAGCGCTCGCATCGGATAGTCTGACGCCGCGGCCGACTTCGGGTCGCGGCGTTTCTGGCTCTTGGTACCCTGTGGATTCGGAGAACTTCTATGTCGGTTCAAGTAGACGGACTCATCTCGGGGCTGGATACGAGCGGCCTCATCGACGCCATCATCGCCGCTTCGGGCATTCCCAAGCAGGCCATCGAAGCGCGCATCACAGACTACGAGACCAAGTCGGAGCGCATCTCCGATCTCGTGAACCGCATCTCCGACGTCACCACGGCGCTCGAAGACATGGAGTCCATCGGCGACTTCCGTAGCTATGCGGCCGACTTTGCCGATAACGATGCCTTCTCCGTCGAAGTCGACGGCGATGCGGTCGAAGGCTCCTACGACATCGAAGTGTCCGAGGTGGCCAAGGCCGAGCAGTGGGTGAGCGACGGCCTGTCTGCCTCCGACTCCGACGCCGGCCTGGTGGGTGATCTCGTGGTCGACTACGACGGCGGCTCCACCACCATCGACGTCACCGGCATGACCCTCGAAGAGATTGCCACCGAGGTCAACGACATCGACGGCATGACCGCCTACGTCATGAACACCGGCGATGCTGCCACCCCCTACCGGCTGGTGGTGCAGGGCGACGACCGTGGCACCGACTACGGCATCGACTTCTCGTCTTCCGACGCCGCTGTCGCATCCGGCCTGGGCTTCGACGACACCGCCAACCGCACGGTGGAAGCCTCGAGCGCCACGCTCAGCATCAACGGTGTCGAGGTCACCTCCTCGTCCAACACCGTCACCGACGCCGTGCCCGGCATGACCCTCACGCTCACGGGCACCACCGACGAAGCCATCACGGTCGACGTCAGCTCCGACCCCGACGCCATCGAGGAAAAGGTCCAGGCCTTCGTCGACTCGTACAACGAAGTGGTCAACTTCATCTCCACGAACAGCATCTACGACACCGAAGAGGGAATCCGGGGTGCGTTCGTTGGCGAGAGTGGCGTGCGTCGCGTGTCACAGGGCATGGCCACGATCGTCACTTCCGAATACAGCGACCTGAGCCAGGACTACGACTCGCTCGGTCTCATTGGGATCGAAACCACCAGCTCGGGCACCCTCGAGATCGACTCGGACAAGTTCCAGGAGATCTTGCTGGCCGAGCCGGACCAGGTCGCAGACTTGTTCACGGCCGACGACGGCTTCATTGCTGCCATGAAGGACCAACTGGATGTCTACACGGACTCCACGGAAGGCTCCCTCTCGGTGCGCAAAGACTCCATCGAAGGTCGGATTTCCGACTTGAACGACGATGTCGACGCGATGACGGAACGCATGGACCGCCTTGAAGAGCGCCTTCGCGCCCAGTTCACCAACATGGAGTCGGTGATGGGCGAGCTCTCGAGCACCCAGTCCTTCATCACCAACATGTTGTTCACCTCCACTTCGGGCTGAGTCCCGTCCTGAATCGTCGAGGGTACCGTGCATCGCGGCATTGCCGAGTACAAAGCAGTCAACCTGGGCTCCGCCTCGCGCGAAGAGCTCGTCATCATGTTGTATGAAGCAGCGGTGCGGTACCAGATCTACGCCCGCACAGCCCTCGAGAAGGGTGCTTCAGACGACGCACGGAACCACCTTCGTCGTGTCCGCGACATCTTCGGGGAGCTGATGGTCGCGCTCGACCACTCGGTGGCCCCGGACTTGTCGGGGAACCTGGCGCGGCTGTACACGTGGCTCATCGCTGAGCTGGGGCGTGCGGGTCTGGAGCGGTCGCCCGCCCGACTCGACGACACCATCGCCGTCACCCAGAACCTGCTCGACGGCTGGACCCAGGCCTTCCGCAACGAAGAGCAGCGATGAACGAGGTTCTCTCCGGGCTTCGCGACGTTCGGTCGTTGGCGGAACTTGGAGAGCCTCTGGACGTGGAGGCGCTTCGAGGGTTGCTCGCAAGGGTTCCCGAGGCGGCTCCAGACATGTCCCGAGAAGAGCTCGAAGCGGTGAAGGCCGAGGTGGACAAGCTGTTTTCCCTTGCGGAAGAACAGCGCGACAACCTGGCGGTCCGGCTCGACGAGCTGCATGATGGCCGGACGGCCATTCAGGGGTACAATCACCTGAAGACGCTCCACACCGCGCAGCGTCTGTCCAAGCGGGCCTGACCCCTCCGCTCCCACCCACTCTGCCCGCGCTCCAACCCTGCTGCACTCGGACCGTGGAGGCCTTCCAATGATTCCCCTCATCACGGCGCTGCTCGTCGCCACCGGGGTGGTTCGCGCCGAAGAGCCCGAACAGGCCGAACCCGCGCCAGTCCTCGTGGGCTTTCGTGGAGTGGGTGAGATCTGGCAGGACCAGGCCATCTTGGAGAGCTACCGCTCCAGTCGGTTCTCGGGTTCTGGCTTCATCGCCTACGGACTCAATCGGTGGCTGATGACCGAGCTGGAGCTCGGATACATGCGCACGCTCGCCGACTCGGGCCGCACGGTCTCCGGCACCGACTCCAACGGCAACGCGGTCGAGGGGGTGGTCGCCCCCGGTGCGATGGAGCTCATCCCCGTCAGCGCCGACCTCGTGCTCACCCGCGACCTCCAGCGCGCCGAAGCCTTCTTTGGTGCTGGCTTCGCCATGGCGGTCTTCACCGAACGCACCGATGCCGGCACCGTGGGCGGCGCCAAGCCCGGCCTCGATCTCAAGACCGGCATCCGCGTGCACACCAGCTTCGTGGAGCCCGGCTTCCGGCCCCACAGCGACACCGGCATGGACGGCGTCGACATCGAGCTGCTGCTGGGGCGCCGCAAGCATCAACCCTTCGACACGGGCCAGGGCTTCGACTTCTCCGCGTGGCGAGTCGGGGCCGGCGTGGTGGCGCGCTTCTGAGGGCTCTCCATGCGACGAACCGACCTTCCGCGCCTGTCTCTGGCCGCCCTCGTGCTGCCGCTCGCCACCGTCTTGGCCGTGCCCAGCGCCGTGGCCCAGCCCACCTCCAATGGGCTGCCGCTCACAGCTCCCAGCCTCGAGGCCGTGTCCGACGACGCCGACTTCCGCATCCGTGTGGGCGAGCGCGCCATCATCGAGCGCCTGCCACGCGCGAACGGCATCATCGTCGAGATGTATGCCCGGAACATCGACCCCAACGTTGATCTCGGCGCCCTGTTCCGCGGCAACACCTCGCGGATTGCGGCCATGGATGCCGTCGAGCACGGGGGAGGGGTCTGGCTGTTGCGGGCCACTCTCCGCAAGCCAGCTGGTGGTGGGTTCGTTGACTTGGATGTCCGCAAAGAAGGCGACGAATTCGTCTTCGACGTGGTGCCTGCCAGCGCCCCGCCCGCCCGTGGCCGCGAACGCGCACCCACGCTCGACCAGCTGGTGTCTGGAGAGATTCCCGACGCCAGCCCAGAAGTGCCGCCCGCATCGGTGTTCAGGCTCCTCCCGGGCGATGCCATCTCCCAGAAGATGGAGCCCTGGCAGTACGACTTCTCCCTCACGCGAAGCCCGCCCACGGTGCTGGCGGCGTCGTGGGAACGCATCGATGCCGCTCGCCGGCGCATGCTCCAGGCGCGGCCGAACACACCCATCCACCAGGAGTATATGTACTACCTGGGCTACTACTACCTCGCGAAGGGGTTCGGTCGGGAAGCTCGGTACTACTTCTCCCAGATGAGCGCTCGCCCGGGTGCCATCCCACAGCGCGACATCGCGTTGGAGCGCGCACGGGCCGAGCTGGCCTGCAGCAACTTCGACGTCGCCCGTCAGTGGTTCTACGAGGCCCATGCGCTCGGCGGCGACCACGACAGCATCCTCGAAGGGCTGGCCGTGGTCAGCCTCGAGACGGGCAACCCGCCGCGTGCCCCCACCGCTCGGCTTCTCTGGGCCACCACCAGCGCCAGCGGGCCCTTGATGCTGGCGGCGGAGCTGCTCCAGATCGATGGCCGCATGGCCGAGAGCCGCGACATCCTCGAGGCCATCAACCCCGACACACTCTCACCCGAACAGCGTGAACGCCGCGCCCTCCGGCTGGGAGATGCACGCTTCTACGACCGCTATGAGGGCAACATCGAAGAAGCCGCCCTCGCGTGGGACGACGCCACTCCCGCGATGGCCCGGTCGCGCGACCTCTTCCTCGAGCTGCACCAGACCGGCACCGACCCAAAGCAGTGGCCCCAGTTCATTCCCGGGTTGGTCCAGGCCTCGATGCTGCACAGCGATGCCGGTGCGGAGGCGCTCTACCTCCTGGCACAGATCGACGCGGCCATCATGGCGCGCGAAGACGCCATCAACGACCTCGCCCTCATCCTCCACCGATACCCGCAGAAGGCCGCTGGCTCCGATGTTCCCGAGAACTTCTGGCGGGTGTACTCCACGTACGTGAGCGAGCTCGCCGGCAAGGAGCGGTACTTCGACATCGCGGCGCTGCACGAGTCGGTGTGGAGCCCCACCGTCAAGCGGGCGGTCCAGACTCCCGAAGCTCTGGTGTACGTGGCGCAGGCCTACCAGGAAGTCGGGCTCCCCGAGCGCGCAGTCAATGTCCTGCGCGATGCCAACCAGGTCCTCATCGAGTCCGACGCCGACAGCGACAACGCCGAGCTGTTGTTCAAGCTGGCCGAGCTGTACGCCGCGGTGGGGGAGGGGGTGGAGCGCCTCCCCGAGCCCCCGGCCAGGCCCAACAACCCCGACCTCGAACCCGAAAAGAGTGACAGCGCCTTCGGCACCGCCAACGACCTCGTGTGGCAGGCGGGCCTCGACACCATCGACTACCTCCGCGAGCGCAACGAAGGAGAGGTCGAGAGCGCCCGGATCGATCTGCTCGAAGCGCGAATGCACATCGGGCGCGAAGACTTCCCGGCTGCTGCCAATGCGCTCCGGCGTGCCAGCCTCGACCCCGAATACCGCAACCCCGCCTCCCTCCGGCTGGCGCTCCTCGATGCGGCACAAGGGCGCTGCGACCGTGCCACACCGGTCCTTCGGCGGCTCGCCGTCACCGGATCGGCAGCGGAGCTGATGGACAATTCCCGTCCTTGGCTGGCTCTGGCTCGCTGTGAGATCGCTGCCGGCAACGCCACACGAGGTGCCACCGCTGCCCGGCGCGCCGCCGAGATTGCGGAGAGCCGACTCACCGCGCTGTCGAGCGAACAAGAAAAGGTGGATGCCCTCGCAGCCGCCGACCGGCAGCGGCTGACCATCCCAGATGAAGTGGCCGCGCCCGAGCCCGAGCCTCGTGCGGGATCGGCTGAAGAGGCGCTGGCCGCGATTGAGAGTGCCCCCATCGGGGCACGCGGCCTGGCCGACTTTGCCAACGCCCGGACCAACACCCTGCGCGAGGAGCTCAAAGGCATCCTCGAAGCGGAAATGCAGTACGCCATCGGCCTCGCCGCGGTCGCGGAAGGTTGGCAAGACGCCGAGCTCATCGACCAACTGCAAGACCGCGGTGGGATCTGGTCCGCCATGGCGCACGACTTCGAAGACGACCAGGAGTTCGGGTCGGAGGTAGACGCCCGGGGCCTCATCCCGTGGGACGGCCTGTAGGCGCCTGGCAGGTAGGCACCGCATCGAACCTCCAGCCTTCCAGTGTGGAGGAAAGCCCCCGCCCCGCGCACCAAGATGCCCTCCCCAACGGCATCGCCGCTGCGTGAAGCGGATGCCGTCCATCCTGATTGGGCTTGCGGGACAGCCGCGCCGGCGTCTCTGCCATCGTCGCCTGAGAGAATTCACCGGACAAATGGGTTTCCTGGCGCAGGCCCCCCCCGGTAAGATATCGGCGGCGCGCTTTCCGCCCCTCGTGTCTGGTCTGTCTTCTCTGCACCACCACGTTTGGGCTGTTACCGGCTGCCCACCTGCCATCCCGTGTGCGCGAGAACAGCATGAGTGCATTCCTCTTCGACCGGCTCCACAACGGACTCGGTCGGGTGCTCGACCTTCGCTATTCCCAGCACGGTCTCACGGCGTCCAACATCGCCAACGCGTCCACGCCCGGGTACCGCGCCAAGTACATCCCGTTCGACCGGGTGTTGGCCCAAGCGGTGGGCCGCGGCGACGAGCTGGAGATGCACCGGTCCGATGCCCGCCACTTCATGGCACCCGGAAGCGACCCCGCACGCCCCGAAGTCAACGAGATTGAGCCCGCCCCCTGGCAGGTGGATGGCAACTCGGTCGACCCCGACAAGGAAGTCGTGCGCCTCACGGAAAACTCCGTGATGTACGATGCCGTATCGACCGGTTTGAGTCAGCGCATCGCCATGCTGCGGTACGCCGCGAACAACGGCTCCGCCGCCTGAACGCCCACCCGCACCTTCGCAGCTCGAACGCTAGTACGGAGCGCCCCACATGGACTTTCTCGACGTCTTCAATGTGTCGGCAAGCGGCCTGACCGCCCAGCGAGTGCGGCTCCAGGCCGTCGCGAGCAACATGGCCAATGCGCGGTCCACACGGACCGAAAGTGGCGGTCCCTACCAGCGAAAGCTCACGGTCTTCCAAGCCGAGGAAGTCGGCTTTGGCGACGCACTCGATCAGGCCATGTCCACCGTCCGCGTCACCGATGTGGTCGCATCGAACGAGCCGCCGGTGCTGCACTACGACCCCGGCCACCCCGACGCCGACGACGAAGGCTACGTCGCGTACCCCAACGTCAACATCCTCGAAGAGATGGTCGACATGATGACCACCTCTCGGATCTACGAAGCCAACACCAACGTCGTCCGCACCACGCGCCAGCTCGCGGACTCCGCTTTCCAGATCGGTAGGTGATTCATGGTGGTCGATTCTCTCCTCCCCGCGATTCAGAAGCCCGCCATCGATGGTTCGGAAGGTGCACGTCGGACCGGCTTCGGTGACGAGTTTGCCGCCCGCCTCGACAACGCCATCCGTGGTGTCAGCACGCAGGTCAACTCCGCCGATGTTCGACTGGCCCAAGTCGCCTCGGGCGAAGAAGCCGACCTCCACGGCACGATGATTGCGCTGCAAGAAGCCGACATCAGCCTGCGCCTGATGGTGTCGGTGCGCGATGAGGCCATCGAAGCCTACGAAAAAATCATGAACATGCAGGTCTGACACGAGGCCCCGGCACCCGGTCTCCTGGTCCTCCTCGGCGCTGTAGACGGCGCCGACCTGCACCGGCACCGCGTGTTCCGCAGTCTTCGGAGACCCTCCAGTCCAGGGCGGCGCTGTTCGCCTCGAAAGGAACCTCGTGAACGGTATTCTCGAGCAGATTCGGACCTATTATCAGGCGCTACAGCCGGGGCAGCAGCGCATCGTCGTGGCAGCCCTGGTGATGGCGTTCATCGCCGTCACCGGAGTGGCGGTGTGGAGCTCACAAGACCACACCCGCCCGCTCATCAGCGCCGCCGACCCCGCCGACATCCAAGCGGTCGCGGCTGCGCTCGACGTCGACGGCATCGCCTACAAGATCAGCGGCGACGGTCGAACCATCTCCGTGTCGCCCGAAGACGAAGGCCAGGCGCGGGTCACGAGTGCCGGCGCCGGTCAGATTGTGGGCCTCGAAGTGCTTGATTCCATCGAGCTCGGCACCTCGCCCAAGCGCGAACAGTGGGCCTACCAACGGGGCCTTCAGGGCGAGCTGGCCCGTACCATCGGCAGCCTCAGCGAGATCGAGTGGGCCCAGGTGCATGTGGTGCTGCCCGAGCGCAGCCCCTTCCTTCGCGATGAACAAGCCGCCAGCGCAGCGGTCACGGTCGGCCTCGTCCCGGGTGGCTCACTCTCCAAGCGCCAGCGCCTCGGCATCACCGCACTCGTGGCCGGGGCCGTGGAAGGGCTTCGACCCGACAACGTTGCACTCATCGACCAAGAAGGCACCCTGCTCAGCGGTGGCTCCAACCCCGACGACGCCATCG